>Ga0307507_10000524_pt1 | contig 81200 bp, 46 predicted proteins | sample 7_EM_MG_FD_207223 | JGI IMG/M metagenome (GOLD analysis project Ga0307507, IMG submission 207223) | Populus trichocarpa ectomycorrhiza microbial communities from riparian zone in the Pacific Northwest, United States - 7_EM | ecosystem: Host-associated > Plants > Roots > Unclassified | place...
GGGACGCGCAAGCCTGTACAATTGGTAGTCTATAAACGAGGATCCAAAGCTAGAGAAAGGAAGGAGAAGAATAGCAGCGCCGCTTGATATTTTATGCGGTCCTTAAGTTACGTAACTTGCGTCTACCGTAATCTATGTCTGCCAAGATCCACCGTTTTCCACTAGCGCTGTAACATTACTCCCCCCTCCAAAAAAGCCTGCCCTTAGGCTTTATATATCCATATTATGTCCATAGGGTATTCTTGTCTTTATGCTTAATAGGCAGCCTATTATCTTTGCTATACTAGCACTCTATCTACTCATTAAGGTACTTTAGGGGTCCGGGTTTATTAGGGTATTGGTTATAGAATTCTTTAAGTCTCTGGGGGCAGCCTATAAAGTTCTAAGTAGGGTACTAGGTTAGGTCTAGATCATAGCCTTTCTATTAAACACGGTATTGTAGCGTTCCTTATACTAGTTTATAGGCTAGTATTTTATTAACTTCCCATTCGTTATCGCTATTAACTTAAATTGGTAGGGGAGGCTCATTCTTTTATCCAGGTAGTGGGTTATTTACAGCCTTCCGTAGCTTATCCGGCGAAAAGACAGAATAGACCTTAATTAAGTTTGGGAGCTTAACCTTATACAAGTTGCCTTCTTTATTAAGGATCTTATATAGTCCTATTATCTTATAGTCTAGCTTATAGCTAGGCCGTTCTGTCTTTTAGTTTTTTGTTATAACCTAGACCCTATTATCTATAGTAAAGTTAGGCTTGCGCCTGTGCTTATTTACCTGCTATTCTATTAATCTCTAGGCCTTTTTTTAGATTTATATGGGCTACTATCTAAGCTTTTTTTAAGTGTTTGGCATATTGCTAGGCTTCCTTATAAGATAGTTTTTCGTATACGGTCTATGGCCCCTCTAGTCTTTCCCAGTTAAAGCTTATATAGGGTAAGTATCCCATTTCTAGCTAAATAGGTGCAAATCCCGTAAAGTTATGGGGTAGGGTTGCCTAGGCGTAGTCTATTAGGGGTAGCAGTTTGCCCTAGTTGTCCTAGAAGTAGTTAATAAAGGGCCGGAGCCTCTAGTCTAAGTATTAATTTATAATCTCCGTCTAACCGTCTATCTAGGGGTAGTATGCTATAGAAAGCTTTAGCTTAATATTAAGGATTTAAGTAAACTTATTCCAAAAGGCCAATATAAACTGCGGCCTGCGATTAGATACAATAGTATTTAGTAGTCCGTAAATTTAGTAGATATAATGGATATATAGTTGGGCTACCTTCTTGGCATTAATATTCTTATAATAGGGGATTAAGAATGGGCGCTTGCTAAAGCGGTTAACTAGGATTATTACCATATTATATCCATTATGGTCCATAGGCAGCTTGTAAAAGTCTATAAAGATATGCTACCAGGGGCGTTCTGGTATTAGAAGTGGCTTTAATAGTCCTAGGGTTTTATCCTGTGGAATTATAAACCTATAGCAGTTATTACAGTTCTGTATATAGCGGTTAATATCCATAACTATTCTAGGCTAGTAGTAATGGTTACCAATAATCTTATAGGTCTTATTCTTTCTAGGGTAGGCTGTAGAGACCTAGGTATATACTTCGGCGATAAGCTAGGTCCATAAATTCTATTCCTTTACCACTACCAGCCGTTCCTAGTGCTTAAGCAGTCCGTTTTTAAGGGACCATAGGCTAGTAGTATCCTTTACCTTTTCGCGGTACTCCTATAGAGAAGGGGCTGTACGGTTTGCCTATAGCAGTTTATTAATAAGGTTAAGTTCTGTAGAGTTAATAGGATATATCTCAGCATCTAAAGGGTCTGTATTTAGCTCTGCCTATATCCGGGGGTTAAGGTGCTCTAGTTATAGTAGTGTTTGGGTCTATAATAAGATCTTTATAGCTGCCTAGTTACCTAGGTCCTGTTTATGCCTTATAAGAGTATCCGCATAGTTTATAGCGCCTAGTCTATATATAATTAAGAAGTTAAACTAAGATAGGATATCCGCCTAGTATGCCTGCCGGGCCGTAAGGGCCTTAGTTATTATAAAGTATTCTAGGGCCTTATAATCTAAAACTACCTTAATGGGCTTAGGGGTCCCCTTTAGCTATACACGCTATTACTAAAAGCTAGAGACAATAGCCAGCATTTCTTTGTTATAGATATGGTAGTTTAGCTTAATATCTATTATAGTCTTTAAATAGTATATAATAGGGTGCTATTTTCCGTTTAGTTGCTTTTGGGAGAAAATGCCGGCTATTGCGCTATCTAAGGCATCAGTTTCTAGCATTAAGGGCTGTTTTAGGTTAAAGTAGGCAAGTAGGGGAGCCAATACCAGCCGTTTTTTAAGCTTATTAAAGGCCTGTATATATATAGCGTCAAAGTGGAATGGCTAGTCTTTCCTAATAAGGCGGTTAAGAGGCTAGGCAATCCTGCTATAGTTTTTAATAAAGCATTAGTAGAAGTTACAGAAACCTAAAAATAATTGCACCCCTTTTACGGTCCGTGGGGATGTCCACTGGTTAATTATAGCCGTTTTCTCTAGGTCGGCCTTAATTTTGTCTATACTAATAATAAAACCTAGGTACTTTATACGCTTAATACTAAATTCCAATTTCCTAATATTGGCTTAGAGACTAGCCTTGCGGAGCTGTTATAGGACTTTATAAATATGCTCCTTGTATTCTAACTTATTCTTAGAGTAGATTATAATGTTATCTAGGTAAGCCATATAGAAGTTGTTAAGGTAGTTAAAGAGTATATTATTTATATATCACTAGTATATAGCCAGTCCGTTAGTTAGTCTAAAAGGAAGTATTTTATATTTATATATTCCGTAACGGGTCCAAAATATAGTAAGATCTTCTAATTTAGGGTCCATCCTAATCTGGTAAAAGGCCTGACGGATATTAAGCTTAGTAAAGATCTTAGCTCTACTTATTTAGGTTAAAGTCTTATTAAGTAAGGGTAGTGGGTAGCAGTCCTTACGGGTTATATTATTTAGTTTGCGGTAGTTAATGCAGAAATAAAGTCCTCTATTTAGCTTTTTGGTAAAAAGAATAGGCGAGTTAAAAGGGGCTTAACTAGGTTTAATAAAGCCCTTATTTAGGTTATTAATAAGGTACTGCTTTATAACCTATAATTTAGCAGTGGACTGCTGATAAAGGGGGCTATAGCTAAGTATATCTTCCTTGTTTGGCCTAATCTTAATCTTATAGTTGTATAGTTGGTGAGGCGGGAGTATATCTAATACTGCCTTAGAGAACACGTCCTTAAATTTCTAGTATTAATAGGGTAGTTTCTGTTCTACTAGCTCCTTATCTATAAGCTTGCCTTCCTGTTTACTAAGCTTATTTTCCTTTTCCTTAATTATTTGATTAATTTTATATAAGCTAGTAGTAAAGGTAACAGTATTAGGTTAGACTAAGTTCTGGTAGAATTCTACAGCGCCAATATAGCAGATATTAACTGGTAGGAGGTCCGTAGGTTTCTTTACAGACTATTATTAGGTCGTATTTTGCGGTTTAGGGTTTATAATCTTTCTTAGCTCCTATTCTATCTTCCGTAAGTTATCTCTCTAATCTATATGTTTAGTATAGCGTCTGATACTCCTTGCTATTCTTTATAGCTGTATAGGGCCTGAGTTCCCTATGGGGAGCTCCGCTAGCTTTTTACTGACTTTTTTAATCTCTGGTGTGGGTGGCATAATATAGATAGTCTAGGAGCGGCGTAGTATGTGGACTTATTGCGGATCAAGCTGTACATTTTTCTTAAAGGCCTAGTCTCTACGTATAGCATTAGCCTAGTAAATGGTGTCTACCTATAGCCGCATAAGGTTTTCTATTATAATGCTAATTTCTTTTATAAAGGAAGGGGTTAGGGGTAGGGTTTTAGGCCAGATAGGCCGTCTGCTCTATATATTAAGCTATAAGCCTAAATAGGCTAGCTATTTTCTTTTTAAAATTATATCATGGCTTCCTAGGTCTGTAATAAGCAAGGGGACGTTATACTGTCTTTGTCCGTCAACATAGAGGTAAATCTATAAGATTGTTATAATAGGTAGCCCTATCCGTCCGTTATACCCGTAAATAGGAATTAGTTTGGGCAGTTCTTTAAGGGGTGCATTTAGAAAATCAGCCAGCTTTACAGCATATTAGGTATCTATTAAGGCAAAGGCATTTGCTCTAGAGTTAGCTAAAGTAAAGGTTAAAACTTAATATCTATTACAGAATAAAGTATAAGGGATAGTGTAGCTTCTTCTACTAACTAGCCAACCTAGATTAATATATAACATATTAATTCCTTTTAACCCTAGAGAGGAGTCTTCCTCTAGGGTTCCTCTTTTTCCAACTCTATACTATCCTCCTAGATTAACAGAACCTCGCCCACTTTTACATTTGTTAGGAAATTCTTTATAATATAGCCCTTCTGGCCGTAAGAAAAGCAAGCTCCCTAATCGCTAAGGGCCTATATATAGGGGTTGCTATATATAGGCCAAGTATTCGCTAGACCCACGGTAGGACTAGCTACACAACTAGCTACTAAATTATCGGCAGGCTATACGGCCGGTGCTGTAGGGGTTGCAGATCTTACTAGGGCGCTGCGGCCTGTTCTAGTAGTACTTATATTCTAGTTAGCAGAGCTTCTAGTCTTATACCGCTTAGCACGTGCCTTAATTTAATAGAGGCCCTAGTCAATAGCTAGGCATTAGTCCATAAGTTCCTTAAGCGTCTATATAGTAGTATAAACTGGCAGTATAGCGCGCTGTAGGTCTAGGGTAAGCTTATTAAAGAGGTCTAGCATTAAATCTTCCTAGGGGATTCAAGCCTGTCCGGCTAAGTATAGAAAGCGGGTCTAAAAGGCTAAAAAGGTCTCTATCGTTTTTATATTTAGGCTTTTATAATTAAGCCAGGCGTTTTATACTTTAAAGGGGTCCTTATAAATAGAAGATAGGTAGTTAATTATCTCTTCTTTAGAGAGGAAGGGGTCTGCTAAGTCCTAGGCGTATTACAGACGTAGGTATATCTATACGTTACCGCCGGTGCGGCCAAAGACGTATGCCATTTTAGCTTAGGCATTAGGAAAGTGGTCCATATTAACTTTAAGCTTATCCTATAGTTAAAGCTTCTAGTTGTTAAATATAGGGTCGGTTCCATCTATAAGCAATAGGGGGTCCGCAACCTTTACGGACCACGATAATGCTAATACTGTATGTTAGGCTAGGGTCTTAAGGACTATAGCAAGTCTCTAGGTGTCTAATAACTCCTTACTAGGTATAGGGGTGTCTCTGGTTTTAAGCAGCTCTCAAAGCCGTTTAATTTTAGCATTAGCTGCTGCGAGCTCTTCCTAGGGGGTTAAGACGGTGACTGTTTTACCATTAGAGGTATTTGTGGGTCCTACAGCGGCTTTGCCAGCTGCTGTATTTCTTGGCATAGTGGTAGGGGTATTAGGTAATTTCTGGTATTTGTTTATTTTCTAGGGGTTCTGGTCAGTGTGTGTTCTATTCTTAGGTTTCGCGTTCTGTTCGTGTTCTTTTGGTTCTTAGGGGTCTGTCCTGTCCTTATAGTCCTAGTAATGTCCTTTATAGATATATTTAAGTTCCTTCTTAGGAAGAAAGAGTAGTTAAGCTTTGGATAATGTTAGCAACTCAGTTAATCGAGGCACGAGCACGGCATAAGGGACGCGCAAGCCTGTACAATTGGTAGTCTATAAACAAGGATCCAAAGCTAGAGAAAGGAAGGAGAAGAATAGCAGCGCCGCTCGATATTTTATGCGGTCCTCAAGTTACGTAACTCGCGTCTACCGTAATCCACGTCTGCCAAGATCCACCGTTTTCCACCAGCGCCGTAACATATTAGATAGAGAACTAAGATTTATAGTAGTATTTTAGGAGGTGTTTTTAGTAGAGTAAAGGGTTTAAGTAGCAACGTTAATAGTATATTACCTATAAATAGATAGTTAAACAGAAAGACTAAACTAAACATTAGAGCAGTATCTAAGGCACTATATTAATTATATATAAAATAACTGGGTATTATTATTACTAGTTATATAGTTTATATATAATGCAACACTATAGAAAGGGATAGGCATATTACCTTTTAAAGTAAATTATGGATATAAACTAAGAATATTATTATTACTATAGTAAGTAAAGAAAATAAGTAATATAGCCGAAGAAAGAATGGAGAACTTAATAAATCTTTATAATTATTTTAAGGAAATAGCAAAACTAGTATAGGTAAAGATAAAAAGGTACTATAATGCTAAGAGATCTAAGGGACTAGATCTTAAGGAGGGGGATAAAGTATAGCTACTATATAAAAATTTTAAGAGTTAATAACTAAGTAAAAAGTTGGACTATATTAAACTAGGACTATTTATAGTTAATATAAAAATCTTAGAAGTTATATATAGACTTAACTTACTAGAGAAAATAAAGATTTACCCTATATAGTATATTATAATACTAGAACCAGTATATAGGAATATTAAGTTACTAATCTATAAGGTAGATATATATAGAGGTTAAGAAGAAGAAAAAAGGGAGGTTTTAAAGATTATTAGTTATAAGGACGTTAATAATAAAATATAGTATAAGATAAAGTAGATAGGCTACAAAGAGACTACCTAGAAACCATTAGATAACTTAAAAAACACTATAAGAAAGGTATAGGAGTATTAGAAGAAAATGGGTTAGGTAATATTAATAAAGAAGGATTACTAAAAAATGAGTTACCTAAGGGGGACCTAAGAGGAGCAACTACTACGTTACTTAGAGTTGTTTCTACCTCTAGTAAAGAGGAATCCTTTCTTTTATCTTCTTCCATTTTATAAAGACCCTATTTAATAAGATAAAGTTTCTTTAAATAAACCTTCTTATAACCCTTTTTAAGACGGACTAACTAAGCAGAGGCGTTTATTTAATTCTTTAGGGCTTTTTGCTTATAAGTAGAGGCAGTAAAATAAATAAGGGCAGCTTTTAACTTTACTGTATAAGCATAACGCAACTCTTTAAGGGCAGCTAATAGTTCACTATTAAGCTTTTTAGTAGCGGATTAAATCCAAGACCCTATAATAAGTTTAGTGTTACGGACGCTTTAAGTACAATGTTACAACTACTTGGAGAGGAGTTGGCGGAAGCTAGTTGGTTAATATAGGCACGGTCTAGGATAGATCTGGTGGAACTATATAACAAGGAATAGTAACTAAGGTCACATAGTATTAAACGCATTAACTACGTTAAATAAGAGGGATGTTATATTTAACATAGATAACACGTACCTCACATATAAGAGAGGATTTCTTAGGCGTATAGTTGTGTATTTAAAGGACCTCAGTCCCTACCGTAGATAGTTCTCTCCTTGTAGTGAATCTTAGAATATAATTAGAGTTAATCTATTAGGCAACTACTCCACCAGTTATTATTATATTGTTATTTTGTTTATACCTATATACCCAGCCTAATAACAGAACCCACTGTAGTCTAAGCTATAAGATTTTGTTATACATTCACTACCAAGGTTATAGTATTTAAATAAGATTAAATAATATGCCACTAAGAGCAGCACTAGTTATAACGGTGTCGGCAATAGCTATAACCTTAGGGCCAGGAGATACTAGTATAGATAATAGGGATTCTTAAGTAGTTACGTGAGGTTAGTTATAGGAAATGGTTAATTACTTATAAGACAATAATAGGATACTTAAAGAACGTATTAATGGAATTAAAGTAGTAAAGATTAAGTTACCTTCAATTAAATAATTCTTAGGGGAGAAGTTAAAGCTTAAGGGATTTCTTACATAAATGTACTTTAAGGTAGTACAGGAAGGAGCGAAGTTAGCAACATTATTAGACTAAGTAGCCTATGTAGGATTGTTCCTAATAGGGAGGGCACTTAAGTAGTTTAAGCTGTATCTTATAGAAATATAGGCCAATGGCATAACAACTACTAACCAGGATGTATGGTATATATTTACTAGTTAGAACGGGTTTATAGAGCGACTAATATAGATATTTAGAGACCTAGAGGCCATAACCACAGTAGAATAAAAGCTTTAGAACTTAGTACAACGCACTTTAATAATTAAGTATATAACACAGTTTTAAACGTTAGCTATATAGGTTAAGTGGAATAATAGGGCGCTTATAGCATAGTATAAATAAGGACTTAAGGCTAAAGTCTAGGACGCAATTATCCTAATAGAAGATGCGGATACTTTAAGAGAGTTAATAGATTAGTTAATAAAGATTAATAACAGAATCTATTAAAGGGAACAAGCTAAGAGAGGGCAAGATAGAGTTCTATAGTTATATAAGGCGCAGAGTACGCAATAATAGACATAGAGTTAAAAACTATGGAATGGCGCAGAGCTAATAGACCTAAGTAGTACTAAAGAAACTTAAAGATGGGAAAAGAAACTATAGAAACCTAGAGGTTAAGGATTAAGTAATTAAAGGACCTAGGAGCAGAGGCTAAACTAGGGATTTTAGCAATAGAAGACGTTTAGGCGGACTCTATAGCAAGAAAGATAGTTTAAAGATAGAGCTTATATAAATTATGGAAAATAGGGTTATTTCGCCAGAGACTATAGAGGTGGTTAGAGTAACTATATAGTAAAGGGAACTAGACCAGCAGACGGCATATATATACAGAGGGACAATAGTGTACTGTAAGAAACAAAAGAATATTTAATTAACAGTTTTGCGTATTATTACAACAACGTATACTGAATTTATAAGGACGCTAAGTATGGCGCAAGCTATTAGCTATAAGAGCTAGAGTTAAAAGGACTTTAAGGAACTAGAGAGTTAAATAAAGAATAAAATTAACTCTACAAGCTAGATTAAGATGTTATAGCAATATATAGATAAAGATTAGCAGTAATAATAATAGAGTTAGAGTACTTATTAATTAACAGTAATAAGAATAAAAAAGAGGCTAACTAGGAGCACTTAAACCTTAATAATGTAATAGAAGTAGAGACTGAGACCATTACTAAATAAGGTTTAGTAACGGGTATTATAACACTATTAAATACAATTTCTATTGCTTTATAAAACAGTAGGAGCAATATTTAGAAAAAACTAAGTAAGTAGATAACTACTAGTGCTAGCTTATTACTTAATAAAGGCAAAAGGCCATAGGCTTAAGATTCTTAAGAAGAGATAAGAGAAGCTTAAAATTCTTAAAATAAGATAAGATATACCTAAAGACCTATAACGGACAAAAACTAATGGGAAAGGGTAGTAACTTAGTTTAGTAACAAACGAATAAGTATAGGACACAAGTTTAAGAACTACAAGTTTAGAGAACAAATAAGAACATTAGCAATCCTAGGTAAACGCAGTATTTAGCTTAAAGATTAAATAGTTAATACTAGGATTAAAAAGCAAGACAACTATAAAGATCCAGCTATAAGATACAGAAAATAAGAAACTATAGATAAGTTTAAAATAAGAATTATTATATAGTAAGAGTAAAAGCTAGATAAGAGGTTAGCTATACCAGGTTATATAAGGAATAGAGCACCTATGCAAAGAGTTACTAATAGGCTAAGTATAGGGACACCTAGGGCAAAGTGGTTAGATAAACTAGAATAAGAAGAGGATCTAGATATTTTAACTAGGTTTAAAGAAAGGTATACTAAAGGATATTATAATATAGTAATAACAAGGTACTTTCTAATAGATAGACTATATACACTAAACCAGTTATACGGAAAGTGGTATAGGCAACGACACAGTAATAAATAGGCAGATTTTTATATATAGCTAAATAAAAAAGTTATCTAAGACTAACCTATTATAGAGAAACGCATAAGTTACATTAAAGGAGTATTAATTATAATGTTAAGGAACCTAGAAGAGGGATCTAGGGACTAGAAAAGTAAGCAATAAATCTTAGTACCTATAGCAGAGATACTAGTGGTTAGGTTAACTAAGTATAGGTTTAAACTTAAGGATAAAGACAAACCAAGAGTTAACCTAAAACATATAGCGCATTATATACTATTATAGATAGCTTATATGGATAATATATACAACATGCATAGAGCACTAAAAGATAAAAACCGGAAGTACCTAGTAAGGATATATTAGGCACTAGAGGAAAAGCGGTTTAGGAACACCAAGTATATACATAGTTAGCACCTAATAGAAGTATAAGGTTAAGGAAACTTAACGCTTTAACTAGGAAGATTCCTTATAGAAGAATGCCTAGATAGATAATAGTGGTGGGAGTGCCTAGAGAACACTTATCCATAGTATATAGAGGAAAAGAAATAAACTAAGTATTAGCTAAAGTTGGACTAAGTATAGGTAGGATTTAGCAGCCAATAATTAGGAAAAGGGGAGGCGTATAAAACTAAAGGGAATTAGTATTAAAGCCTTAGACCCTTAAAGGAATTTAAAAATAACACCTAAATTTAAAAGCTAAGTAGCAAGATCAGCAGTTTAAAGCGTTGGTAGATAGTAGAGTAACTAGAAACTATATATCACCAAAGGTAGTAAAAAGAATGGGGTTACCATACAGATAGAAGGAACACCTATATTCACTTATAATAATTTTAGGAGATTAGATAGCCTATAGAGGAGGCGTTATTAATCTTAAAATAGGACCTATTTAGATAACTATTAAAAGGAGACCAGTCAGAATGTCTTTTAATATCCTACCATTGGGATAGAATAAGGCAATACTAGGAATACCTTAGTTATAGGAGTACAATCCAAAGATTAATTAGGTTATAGGTTAAGTTAATATTAAGGATATATAATAGCGCAAAGTGCAATAGCAAACTAAGTTGGTATAGTACTAAGTTAGAGCAATATACAAAGAGACTAAGCAAGGCTTAAGTTATATACTAAAGAGATACCATAAGTATGGTAAAAAGTTATGGTCACTAGAAAGTGAAAAGCTGTTAGAATATATAGCATAGGACTATAAGATAGAATTAAAAGAAGAAATAAGTCTAAAGTTCTTTCTAATTTATAAGCTTACTAAAACAGAGTTAGTAGCGCTTAAGGAGTTTATCTAGGAGAACTTACGAAAGGGATATATTAGACCATTATAGTTATTAGCAGAATATCCAGTATTATTCATCCTAAAGAAAAATGGAAAACTTAGGATGTGTATAGACTATAGATAGTTAAACAGCATTACTAGGAAGGATAGATATCCTTTACCCTTAATTAGCAAAATCTAAGATAGGATAGGCAACGCAAAGATCTTTACGAAGATAGATCTAAGATAGGCGTACCATTAGATTAGGATTAAGGAAGGTAACAAATAAAAGGCAGCCTTTAGGTTAAAGGAAGGACTATATAAGCCATTAGTTATACAATTTAGGCTTATAAATATATTAGCAACATTCTAGAAGCGAATTAATAGTGTATTAGAAGAACACCTAGATGAATTTGTTATAGTATACCTTAATGACATTATTATCTACTTAGAGAGTAAGGAATAATATAAAGAATATATTAAATGGGTCTTAAAGAGACTACAGGAAGAATAGATGCTAGTAGCAATTAAGAAATATAAGTTCTTTACCAGGAAGACCAATTTTATTAGATTTATTATTAAACTAGGCCAACTTAGTATAGATCCAAAGAAGATTAAGGCTATAGTGAATTAGCAAAAACTAGAGAATGTTACGCAGTTAAGATCGTTCCTAGGGTTTTGTAATTACTGTAGAAGGTTTATAGCGCAATGGTTATAGAACATTAAGCTATTTATACAGTTAATAAAGAAAGAAGAACTATAGGTATAGGGAAAGGAATAATAAGAACTATTTAAAAGAGTTAAAGAGTTGTTTACCTAGGAGCCAGTTCTTAAGATCTATTAACTAGGTCTAAAGACGGTTATAAAAACAGATGCATTAGACTTTATACTAGGGGCATACTTCCTATAGAAATATTAAAATAGATGGCACCCAGTAGTATACTATAGTTGAAAGATAACACTACTAGAGTTAAACTATGACATCTATAACAAAGAGTTGTTAGGTATAGTTACAGCACTTAAGGAATAGAGAGCATTTTTATAAGGCATAGAGAAACTATTTGTGGTTAAGACGGACTATAAGAACCTTACAGGATTCCTAATAATAAAGGAACTCAACTAAAAACAGGTTAGATGGGCGGAAATGCTTATAGAATACTATTTTGAAATTTAGCATACTAAGGGTACAGATAATGCACAAGTAGACACTCTAAGTAGAAAAGCTAAACTATAAAGTGATGAAAAGCTATTAGGAGCTTTATTACGAAAGAATTAAGACGGATTAATTAGGTATAATTATTTAAAGATTATAGCAACTAAGGAAAGTCAGATCTATAAATTACCAGAGAGTAATTGGATATAGAAGATCTAAAAAGTATAGGCAGAGAATCTAGACTTAGAGTAATACAAAAACAGAGAAGCAACGTATATACCTAAGTCTATTGCAGAAGAATTTATTAAGGAATTTTATAAGGGAATAATATAAGGATATAATGGAGCTATAGGCTTAGTGTTAAGGCTTTAAAAGGAGTATATTATTTAAGGAATCTAGGGACTAGTAAGATAAGTTATAAAGGAATATTTAGATTATCAAAAAAACAAACCAATAAGGTATAAGCTGTATAGAGGGCTACAACCTATTAAGACACCAGGAAGACCATAGAAGGTTATATTATAGGACTTTATTGTTAAGTTACTAAAGTCAAGAGATCCTATTACAGGACAAGATTATAATGTGATTTTAGTAATAGTAGATAAGCTAATAAAGTAGGGATACTTTATAGCATGCACTAAAGAAATATTAGTAGAAGATGTTGCTAGAATCTATATAAAGGAAGTGTTTGCAAGACACGGAGCACTAAATAAGATTATATTGGATAGAGATTTAAGATTTATAGCAGCATTTTAGGGAGTGTTTCTAGCAGAATAAGGAGTTCGCGTAGCAATATCTATAGCATATCATCCGCAGACAGACGGATAAATGGAAAGACTAAATTAAACACTAGAGCAGTATCTAAGGCATTATATTAATCACATATAGAATAATTAGGTATCGTTATTACTAGTTATATAGTTTACATACAATACAATACTATAAGAAGGAATGGGGACATTACCATTTAAGGCGAATTACGGATATAAGCTAAGAATATTATTATCACTATATTAAGTAAAAAAGATAAGTAGCATAGCTAAACAAAGAATGGAGATATTAATGAATCTTTATATAGACCTTAAAGAAACAGCTAAACTAGTATAAGAACGAATGAAAAGGTACTATAATACTAAGAGATCTAAGGGACCAGATCTTAAGGAGGGAGATAAAGTATGGCTACTATACAAAATTTTTAAGAGTTAATGACTAAGCAAGAAGTTAGACTATGTTAGACTAGGACCTTTTAAAGTTAAGTAAAGAATTTTATTAGTTATATATAAGTTAAACCTACTAGCCAAAATAAAAATCTACCCTATATAGCACATCGCAATGCTAGAGCTAGTATATGGGAATATTAAGCTACCAGTCTATAAGGCAGACACGTATAGAGGATAAGAGGAAGACAAATAGCAAGTTTTAAAGATTATTAGTTACGAGGATATAGATAATAAAATATAGTATAAAGTAAAGTGGATAGGCTATAGTAAGACTACCTAGAAACCACTAAGCAACCTAAGAAATGCTATAGGAAAGGTACAGAAGTATTAAAAGAAAGTAGGTTAGGTAATATTAACAAAAAAGGATCGCCAAAGAACAAGTTACCTAAGGGGGACCTAAGAGGAGCAATTACTAAGCTACTTAGAGTTATTTCCCTTATAGGAGGAGAGCCAATCCTTTTATTACCTAGCTTAGATAGACCCTATTAAACAAGTTTCCACTTCTTAGAACGGACCTTCTTACAAACATATTTAAGATGTTAAAGACAAGCATAAGCCAAATGTTAAGCTTTAAGGACGCGTGCGGACTCTTCTAAGGCATATTAAACCTTAAGTAGCGCAGAGGCCAGCTTACTATTAAGCTTCACAGCGGTAGATTAAATATAAGACCCTATAACAAGTTATTTAGGGAACTTGAAGACTATTAAGAGTTATAGGACGCGCACACTTAGTGTTAAAGACAGAGCGAATATTACAGGATAATTAAACGTTTGCTTTAGTACACTTAGAGTAAGAGGAGGGTTATTAAGACAAAGGACTTACTAGCGCAATATAGACTAACCCCTCTTTTACACACCTTAAGTAAGGAATCGCCATTACTTTACTAAGTAACAGTATAGAGGAAACCGTATAAAGGCAACGCTTAACCTAGGAAAGAGAAAAAGAAGCTTTAGGTATAATAAGTAAGGATATTAACCAGACTAATTAAACGGATATTACACCTCTAGTGGACAACTTAGAGATGTTAGGAATCTTTAAGAATAAAGATAAAGAGGAGGGAGATAGTATTACAGACGCTTTAAGTACAATATTATAACTACTTAGAGAGGAGTCGGCGGAAGCTAGTTAGTTAATATAGGCATAGTCTAGGATAGATCTGGTAGAACTATATAACAAGGAATAGTAACTAAGGTCACGTAGTGTTAAACGCGTTAACTGCGTTAAATAAAAGGGATATTATATTTAACATAGACAACACATACCTTACGTACAAGAGAGGATTTCTTAGGCGTATAGTTATGTATTTAAAGGACCTTAGTCCCTACCATAGATAGTTCTCTCCTTATAGTAAATCTTAGAATACAATTGGAGTTAATCTATTAGGCAACCACTCTACTAGTTATTATTACGTTGTTATTTTGTTTATACCTATATACCTAGCCCAATAACAGAACCCACCGTAGTCTAAGCTATAAGGTTCCATTACATTTAGTAAGGCACTAGACGCCTATAGAGAGTAATAAGACATATATATTTAGCGTTAAAGATAGATTAAACGTTATAGGATAACCGCATGTTTAATTTTATATACTTAGTATAGGAAGAAGGTTAGCAACTAGATAGAGCCATAATGTTATAGACGCTTTAAGTACGATGTTATAACTACTTGGAGAGGAGTCGGCGGAAGCTAGTTAGTTAATATAGGCATAGTCTAGGATAGATCTAGTAGAACTATATAATAAGGAATAGTAACTAAGGTTATATAGTATTAAACGCATTAACTGCGTTAAACGAAAGGGATGTTACGTTTAATATAGATAATACATACCTTACATACAAGAGAGGATTTCTTAGGTATATGGTTATGTATTTAAAGGACCTTAGTCCCTACCGTAGATAGTTCTCTCCTTATAGTGAATCTTAGAATACAATTAGAGTTAATCTATTAGGCAACCACTCCACTAGTTATTATTATGTTGTTATTTTATTTATACCTATATACCTAGCCTAATAACAGAACCCACTATAGTCTAAGCTACAAGGTTCCGTTACACATTCACTACCAAGGTTATGGTATTTAAACAAGATCAAACAACATGCTATTAAAAGCAGTACCAGTTATAATAGCGTCGGCAATAGCCACAACCTCAGGGCCAGGAGATACCAGTATAGACAATAGGGATTCTTAAGTAGTTACGCAAAATTAGTTATAGGAAATAGTTAATTACTTATAAGATAATAATAGGATACTTAAAGAACGCATTAATGGAATTAGAGCAGTAAAGATTAAGTTACCTTTAATTAAACAATTCTTAGGGGAGAAGTTAAAGCTTAAGGGATTTCTTATACAAATGCACTTTAAGGTAGTACAGGAAGGAGTGAAGTTAGTAATATTGTTAGACCAAGTAGCCTATGCAGGATTGTTCCTAATAGGGAGGGCACTTAAGTAGTTTAAGCCGTATCTCACGGAAATATAGGCTAATAGCATAACAACTACTAACTAGGATATACGGTATATATTTACCAGTTGGAACGGGTTTATAGAGCAACTAATATAGATATTTAGAGACCTAAAGGCCATAACTATAGCAGAACGAAAGCTTTAGAACTTAGTATAACGCACTTTAGCAATTAAGTATACAATATAGTTTTAAACATTAGCTATATAGGTTAAGTAGAATAATAGGGCGCTTATAGCACAGTATAAACAGGGACTTAAGGCTAAAGTCTAGGATATAATTATCCTAATAGAAGATACGGATACTCTAAGAGAGTTAATAAATTAGTTAATAAAGATTAATAATAGAATCTATTAAAGGGAACAAGCTAAGAGAGGGCAAGACAGAGTTCTATAGTTATATAAGGCGCAGAGTACGCAATAACAGATATAGAGTTAAAAACTATGGAATGGCGCAGAGCTAATAGACCTAAGTGGTACTAAAGAAACCTAAAGATAGGAAAAGAAACTATAGAAACTTAGAGGTTAAGGATTAAGTAATTAAAGGACCTAGAAGCAGAGGCTAAACCAAGAATCTTAGCAGCAGAAGACGTTTAGGCGGACTCTATAGCAAGAAAGATGGTTTAAAGATAGAGCTTGTATAAATTGTAGAAAATAGGGTCATTTTACTAGAGACTATAGAGGTGGTTAGAGTAACTATATAGTAAAGGGAACTAGACTAGCAGACGGTACATATATATAGAGGGACAATGGTGTACTATAAGGAATAAAAGAATATTTAATTAACAGTTTTGCGTATTGTTACAATAACGCATGCCAAATTTATAAGGACGCTAAGTATAGCGCAAGCTATTAGCTATAAGAGCTAGAGTTAAAAGGACTCTAAGGAACTAGAGAGTTAGATAAAGAATAAAATTAACTCTATAAGCTAGATTAAGATATTACAGCAATATATAGATAAAGATTAGCAGCAATAATAATGGAGTTAGAGTACTTATTAATTAACAGCAATAAGGACGAAAAGGAGGCTAACTAGGAGTACTTAAACCTTAATAACGTAACAGAAGTAGAGACTAAGACTATTACCAAATAAGGTTTAGTAACGGGTATTATAATACTATTAGATACAATTTCCATCGCTTTATAAGACGGTAAGAGTAATATTTAAAAGAAACTAAGTAAGCAGATAACTGCTAGTGCTAGCTTATTACTTAATAAAGGCAAAAGGCTATAGGCTTAAGATTCTTAAGAAGAGATAAAAGAAGCTTAAGATTCTTAAGACAAGATAAGATATACTTAAGAACCCACAATGGACAAAAACTAATAGGAAAGGGTAGTAACTTAGTTTAATAATAAACGAATAAGTATAGGATACAAGTTTAAGAACTACAAGTTTAGAGAATAAATAAGAACGTTAGTAATCCTAGGTAAACGTAGTGTTTAGCCTAAAGATTAAACAGTTAATACTAGGATTAAAAAGCAAGACGACTATAAAGATCTAGCTGCAAGACGTAGAAAATAAGAAACTATAGATAAGTTTAGAACAAGAATTATTATATAGCAAGAGCAAAAGCTAGACAAGAGGTTAGCTATGCCAGGTTATATAAGGGATAGAGCACCTATGCAAAGAGTTATTAATAGGCTGAGTACAGGGACACCTAGGGTAAAGTAGTTAGACAAACTAGAATAAGAAGAGGATCTAGATATTCCAACCAGGTTTAAAGAAAGGCATACTAAAGGATATTACGATACAGCAATAACAAGGTACTTTCTAACAGATAGACCATATACACTAAACCAGTTATATAGAAAGTGGTATAGGCAACAACACAGCAATAAATAGGCAGATTTTTATATATGGCTAGACAAAAAAGTTGTCTAAGACTAACCCATTATAGAGAAACGCATAAGTTATATTAAAAAAGCATTAATTATAACGTTAAGGAACCTAGAAGAGGGATCTAGGGACTAGAGAAGTAAGTAATAAATCTTAATACCCACAGCAGAGATACCAGTGGTTAGGTTAACTAGGTATAGGTTTAAACTTAAAGATAAAGATAAACCAAGAGTTAACCTAAAATATACAGCGTATTATACACTATTATAGATAGCTTATATGGATAACATATATAACATACATAGAGCACCAAAAGATAAGAACCAGAAGTACTTAGTAAGGATATATTAGGCACCAGAGGAAAAGCGGTTTAGAAATGCTAAGTATATACATAGTTGGCACCTAGTAGAAGTATAAGGTTAAGGAGACTTAACACTTTAACTAGGAAGATTCCTTATAGAAGAATGCCTAAATAGATAATAGTAGTGGGAGTGCCTAGAGAACACTTATCTATAGTATATAGAGGAAAAGAAATAAACTAAGTATTAGTTAAAGTTAGACTAAATACAGGCAGGATCTAGCAGCCAACAATTAGAAAAAGGGGAGGTATATAAAACTAGAGGGAACTAGTATTAGAGCCTTAAACCCTTAAAGGAATTTAAGAACAATACCTAAATTTAAGAGCTAAGTAGCAAGATCAGCAGTTTAAAGCGTTAGTAGATAGTGGAGTAACTAGAAACCACATATTACTAAAGGCAGTAGAAAGGATAGGGTTACTATACAGACAGAAGGAACACTTATATCCACTTATAACAATTTTAGGAGATTAGATAGCCTACGGAGGAGGCGTTATTAATCTTAAAATAGGACTTATTTATTATTATTCATTGCTTAACGTCTGATTTAGATCCCTATTGGGCCCACGCGGACTACTCCTTATATATATATGGGGAGAAAACTCTATTTGAGAAAACCCTGTAATCCGTCTCCCTGCCTTTTAGGGCTCGCTTACAAGTCGCCTGTGAGTTACTAGTAGTGCTCTACTACCTTACTTTTTGACCTCCTTGGGAACTACTGCTGCCGTAACAAACCTATAGACGCGCTAGTATTACACACTGTACTCTACTCCTGTAGAGTTATTAGGGGGCGCCTATTACTTGCCCCTTTGCCTTCTATTGCTATTTCCTTTGCAACCTAGAACTGGTCTAGCATATTTTGGCTAATAAGCCACCAGGTAGCCGCCTTAAGGCCTTTCTATGTTAAGAGTAGTGTATTATAGTTTTCTGTGCTAGCTACTAAGAGTATTGCTTCTTAGCTAGTGTGTAAGGGGCATAATAGTATTACGTGTTTTAGTGTCTGTTTTAGCCAGCTATATTTACACCTTAGGCTACCCACTGGGACACCCACCCAGTAAAGCTAATCTTTTAGTCCTATTATTCCTGTTCTTAAGAGTGTTGCTATTGTATTTTCTGCCTTTATTAGGCCCTCTTAGAGCCCTTGGGTATTTACCTCCTATAGCGTTACCTATGCTACGGCTTGGGTTCCCCTTGCCTAAGCCTGCCTCTGTACCTTTGACTTCTATTTATCTCTTTAGCGTCGGTCTAACTAGTATTATATTGCGGTAGATGGTTTTCCAGTACTCTTTTATGCTCTACTTTGGCTCCTTTCTCTCCCTTGCTATTATCTTTGCTGGCCTCTTGCGCGTTTCCCTTCCTCCTCTATATAGGCCTAGGCCCTAGCGCTGCACCATTCTTCTTCTGCTTTCTCTACCTATTTTCCTAATATATCTTCCCTACTTTGGGGTTATTGGTTCCTTTTCCTATAGGGCACCCTAGGGTCCCTCCATAGTTTGTTTAGGCGTGTCTTGATATACTTTATAACGTTAAAATTATGTTCCTTTTGCACCCTTTATATTACATTGGCTTTAATATATAGTTATAGGGGGGGAATATTGGCTTCCTTCTTGAGCAGTGCTGTGGCCATTTGCTTATACCCGCCTGTTATACTCCTAAGGTAGGCTATTTAGACCTTTTGGAGTGGTTTAAGGAGTGATTTAAGGGGGCCTTTTTTGGTTTCTCCAGTGGCCCAAATGCTAGATCTATATGTTATGGTTGGCCGGACAACTGCTGTATATAGTAGGCGTGACCTCTAGAAGCATGGACCCTATGTAAAATTAACGATCCTGGACATGGCGATATACTATACTTGGCCCTTATAGGCTGCTTACGCTGCATATGCGCTCTACTAGAGCTTACTGTCTACCTATACTCCTAATACCCTTAGGCCTTAAACCGGTTAACCCCTAAAGCCTTAGATATGGATTATATGCTAAAGATCTGCAGATTGGTTACGTTTTCTTATAAAATGGATTAGCTGGTATTTCTCTGGTAAGAATTAGACTCTATGTTGTCTTGCCTATTCTATATAGGTGTTATGGGCTTTCTCTAGTGTCCTGCAGTTCTCTGCGGCTGTTAGCCCATATATAATTAGGTTTGTGTTATTAATAAAGCCTATCCCCTAGGTTGCCCCTTCCTTAAAGGTATTAAGCAGGTTGCTTATAAAGAAGAGGAAAAGTATAGGTAATAGAGGTAATCCTTGTGGTATTTCTATTACAACTGTAATAGGGGGGCTCTAGTATCTGCTAAAGACCAGTAATATTTCTTTCTGGCCTATAAATTCTTAAATAAATTGAATAATCTATTCTAGGAAGCCCTTTGCCCTAAGGATGTATAGGAGACGCTTATAGGGTACATTATTATAGGCGCCGCTAATATCTAGGCTAAGCATTAATACTATAAAGTCCTTTTGCATAGCCTATGCAGTTTTAATAGTAGTAGTAAGTAGTGTAAGTGCTAATAGCGTTAAGTGATTCTTTCTTGCCCCTATTTGGCTTTGTGGTAGTAGGGTATATTCCTCTACTATGTCTACTATGCGGTCTACTATAACCTTTTCTAAGATCTTGCTTAGGGTGTTTTCTAAGGCAATAGGGCGGTAGCTTCCTGGGATTAAGTAGTCTGCTTTACCTTCTTTTTATAAAATAACCGTTGTTATAGATCTTCTAAGTCATAGGTAGTAGCCTATTACAAAGTATGCTTTGGCTACGTCTGTAAGCCAAGGTGCTATAAGTAATCTATAGGTCTTTAGGGCTTCGTTTAGGATCCTATCTAGTCCTGGTACTGTATTGTTTAAGAGGCGGCTAATAGTTCTAGCCATTTCTTTAGTTGTTATGTCGCTGTTAACCCTTAGGCGAGTTACTAGTATTTTACTAGTGATGTCGCTAAGGTCTACTAGAGCTGGTTAAGGGAAAAATCTTTCTGTAAGAATCTTTGCCTTCTTATTATTGTTGCTTATAGCTTATGGTTTGCCTGCTCTTTATAAGGGTGGTAGGTATAGATCTTCTACTAGGCGTCCCACCTTTTTCTTTGCCTATTTCGCTATAGTCTAAAGGCCCTTGTTATAGGGGAGACTTAGGTTAGTAGTATATTTGTTTATAAACCGTCTCCAGTTATTCCTTGCTTCTTTTCTTAGGGTATTCTTTAGCTAGTTTCTTGTGTCTTTATATCGTCTCTCGTCCTTAGAATTATGGCTGCTTATGTATTTCCTCCTTGCTTATTGTTGGCCGGCTATAAGGGCCGCGTACTATGCGGACCATGCGTGTCGTGTGTAGGGGCCTGGTTTTAAAACTAGGCAGTGCTCTTTTAGCCCGCTTTTAATTGCTGTCTGGATCCTTTTTAGTCTTTAATTAATTTCCTTAGGGGTAGCCAATAAGCCTCGCTTGTTTGGTATTAGGTGGATTTCTTCTAAGTCTTGGAGTTGTTGTTTAATTGTATTAAGGAAGCTATCTACATTAAGCTTTTTTATTGCGTATCTTTTGCCATTTAGTTACGCCTTAATGTCTAGATCTAGTTATATCTAAATAGGGATATGGTCTAAGGTAAGTGCCCATTCTTCTTTAGGGGAGCACCTTTTGAGTCTCTAGTATAGGTTTTCGTCTATAATTATAAGGTTAATTATACTTTTGGCAGTGCCCTGTTGCTATATAATTGCACCTAGGGGGGTAGCTAGCTTAAGGCCCCCGTTGTCTATAGCTCTTAGTAGGCACTCTGCCTATTAATTAGTAGCAACATAAATGCCCCCCTACTATGGGTGGTAGAGGTTTATGTCTCCTAGTAGGATAAACTCTGCGTGTTTAGTTTCTAGCAAGCTTATTATAGATATAATGTTCTCTGTCTATGCTACCCCTTTAACCCTAGGGTTATAGATATTAATGATTTATACTAGTCCCCTATATATCTGGATGGTTATAACTGTAATATCTGGGTTAACTGCCTACTATGACTATAAGGTAAGGCTGATATTTTTGCTGATTATAAAGCATACGCATGTGGCTGCTTTTGGTTTATATAGAAGCTGGAATCCTTAGGGGCAGTATATTGATTATGTGTAGGTATTATAATATGGCTCTTATATGGCAAGAATATAGTGTTTCTCTAGGTCTAGACTATTTAGTAGGGGCCTTGCTAGATAGTGGTTCGTATTACCGCAGTTGTACTGTATAATGGTTAAGTGGCGGACCCCTAGTAGGGGTCCTTCGCCTCTTCTTTACTCCTTACTTCTTCTGTTTCCACTTTCTCTAAAATATTTAGAACTTCCGTCTCCTGTGTTTACTCCCTGGCCACTACTTATTTTATATGGAGCTTTCTATTCCTATATCTTGTATTTCTACTAGCCTTTCTAAATCTAAGTCTATTATTGCCTCTGGTTCTTCCCCTATTCTCGCTAGTTGGCTATATACCCCTTATAAGCTAGCTACGTGTATTATATTTGCCGCGTTAAATCTAATTCTTAATTATCCTGGCCTTAAACTTGCTATAGCCGTCTATAGGGGTCTTCCTATTAGGCGTCCTCTCCCTTGTGTCCTATGTGTCCCTTATATCCCTATTCGGTCTGGTAATGTTGCGTGGCGTCACTTTTGGCCCGTTAAGGCTTGGGATAGCTGGCTTAGCCCCCTAGTATTAAAGGTAGGAAACGCTAGGAAGACACCTATATCCCCCTGGCTTATCGCCTGTTGTTTCTATTTGTATAACCTAGCATGCAGTTATTCCCGCAGCTGTTAAGCCCTTTTCTTCTGTCTTTTGTATTTAATACAGCCTTCTCTCTCCCACGCCTTATATATGCTTTAGTAACAGTTCACGTATTTTATTTAGTCTTGATTTGTACATTATCTTGTATTATGGGGGCCTGTATAGTGGCCGCAGCATACCTGTGCTGCGTATGTGGATTAGGTATGTCCTTATTATGCATAACAATAATATTATTCTAGGTGTAGTCTGTGGTTGTAGAGCCTTATGTTATATATAAGGCTATTTATAATTATTCCTTTTTAGATAAGGAGTTTTTGCATTTCTGGTGTATATATGCTAATGATAAGGGAGCTATGTGTTCATCTGTTGTTTCCCTAGTAAGTCTCTAGCGCCCCTTATGTCCTCTTATTATTCTTATTATATACTTAGTTTATATTTTCCTATTAAAGCTATTAGATCTGGGTAATTATGAGTCCTAGTATAAGGCGTTCCGTTTATTTTACTATCTCTTATATAGTTGCTATATTATCCGCCTAGCGTCCCCTTTCTACCCTAAGGCTTATAGGAACCAATAGGACTTTAACTAAGTGATCTTTATAAAGCACTTTTATGCCAATACGCTCTTTTAGCCTATCCCCTGCCCTTACGGCCTGTTCCTTTGCCTATTAGTCCTTTAGGGTAACTCTAATGTCTCTACTCCTAAGGTGTTAGACTGTGACAGCGTTGTGGACCTCCTTGCAAATCTCTGTAAGAACTTCTGTTTCTAATTATCCTCTAAGTTCCTCTACCTTTTCTGTATTTGGTTATATTGTGATTATATACCCGGTTGTTGTCTTTAAGGGGGTAGGTTCCCTATGCTATAGGAGCGCAGCTATAGCGGCCTAGGTGCGGTTCGCCTATAGGGGGGGGTTTTATTTATCTTTAATTTTGTTTAGCCGTTGGAGGATTTGATTAAGGGTTTGCTAGAGGGGCGCCTAAGGTTCGCTAGACTGGAGCTATTCTGCTAGCTATATTAGTTTGTAATGGCTAATAGATGCTCCCCCATAGTTCCGGATACTAGACGCATCTAAAAGGCTTTGTATTTTGTCAGATGCCTTTTTAATTAGGGTATTTCTGCTTTCTGGTGTGGTATTCGCCCGTTCTTGTTGTTGTTGTGGGGGGCTATTGTTGGGTATAGGTCTGGCGGTCGCGCGTGACTGCGTACTACCATCGTTCCACCTGTGCCTTCCCTGTGATGTATGTATCTTAGGGGATTATTAGGGTGTTTTTCAGGGTTCTTTTGGTTGGTTTGGTCTTTTTGGGCCGGGTGCAGCAAGAGCTCCAAAAGTTTTAGTAGTTAATTATTGTCTTAAAGTAAGGGGTTGCTCTCTAGGACTTATTTAGATAACTATTAAAGGGAGACCAGTTAGAATGTCTTTTAATATCCTACTATTAAAACAGGATAAGGCGATACTAGGAATACCTTAGTTATAGGAGTACAATCCAAAGATTAATTAGGTTATAGGTTAAGTTAATATTAAAGATATATAATAGCGCAAAGTGCGACAGTAAACCAAGTTGGTATAGTACTAAGTTGGAGCAATATATAAAGAGACTAAGCGAGGCTTAAGTTATATACCAAAGAGATACCACAAGTATGGTAAAAAGTTATAGTTACCAGAAAGTAAAAAGCTGTTAGAATATATAGCATAGGACTATAAGATAGAATTAGAAGAAGGAATAAGTCTAAAGTTCTTTTTAATTTATAAGCTTACTAAAATAGAGTTAGTAGCGCTTAAGGAGTTTATTTAGGAGAACTTATAAAAGGGATATATTAGACCATTATAGTCATTAGCAAAATATCCAGTATTATTTATCCTAAAGAAAAACAGAAAACTTAGGATGTGTATAGACTATAGACAGTTAAACAGCATCACCAGGAAGAATAAATATCCTTTACCCTTAATTAGCGAAATCCAAGATAGGATAGGTAATGTAAAGATCTTTATAAAGATAGATCTAAGATAGGCGTACCATTAGATTAGGATCAAGGAAGGCAACAAATAGAAGGCAGCCTTTAGGTTAAAGGAAGGACTATATAAGCCATTAGTTATACAATTCGGGCTTATAAACGCACTAGCAATATTCTAGAAGCGAATTAATAGTATATTAGGAGAACACCTAGATGAATTTATTATAGTATACCTTAACAGTATTATTATCTACTTAGAGAGTAAGGAACAATATAGAGAACACATTAAATGGGTCTTAAAGAGACTATAGGAAGAACAGATACTAGTAGTAATTAAAAAATACAAGTTCTTCACCAGGAAGACCAATTTTGTTAGATTTATTATTAAACTAGGCCAACTTAGTATAGATCCAAAGAAGATCAAGGCTATAGTGAATTAGCAAGAACCAGAGAACGTTACACAGTTAAGATTATTTTTAGGGTTTTGCAATTACTATAAAAGGTTTATAGCGCAATAGTTATAGGATATTAAGCCGTTTATACAGTTAACAAAGAAAGAAGAACTATAGGCATAGGGAAAGGAACAACAAGAACTGTTTAAGAGAGTTAAAGAGTTATTTACCTAGGAGCCAGTTCTTAAGATCTATTAACTAGGTCTAGAGACGGTTGTAGAAACAGATATATTAGACTTTATACTAGGGGCATGCTTCCTATAGAAATATTAAGATAGATAGCACCCAGTAGTATACTATAGTTAAAAGATAACACTACTAGAGTTAAACTATAACATCTACAACAAGGAGTTGTTAGGTATAGTTACAGCACTTAAAAAATGGAGAGTATTTTTATAAGGTATAGAGAAACCATTTATAGTTAAGACGGATTATAAGAACCTTATAGGATTCCTAACAACAAAGGAACTCAACTAAAGACAGGTTAGATAGGCGGAAATGCTTATAAAATACTATTTCGAAATTCAGTATACCAAGGGTATAGATAATGCACGAGCAGACGCTCTAAGTAGAAAAGCTAAACTATAAAGTAATAAAAAGCTATCAGGAGCTTTATTATAAAAGGATTAAGACGGATTAATTAGGTACAATTATCTAAAGATTACAGCAACTAAGGAAAATCAGATCTATAAATTATTAGAGAGTAATTAGATATAGAAGATCCAAGAAGTATAGGCAGAGAATTTAAACTTAGAGTAATATAAAAATAGAGAAGCAATGTATATACCTAAGTCTATTACAGAAGAATTTGTTAAGGAATTCCACAAGGGAATAATATAAGGACATAACGGAGCTATAAGCTTAGTGTTAAGGCTTTAAGAGGAGTACATTATTTAAGGAATCTGGGGACTAGTAAGATAAGTTATAAAGAAATATCTAGATTACTAAAGAAACAAACTAATAAGGCATAAGCTGTATAGAGGGCTACAACCTATTAAGACACTAGGAAGACCATAGGAGGTTATATTATAGGACTTTATTATTAAGTTACTAAAGTCAAGAGATCCTATTACAGGATAAGATTATAACGCGATCTTAGTAATAGTAGATAAGCTAACAAAGTAGGAATACTTTATAGCATGCATTAAAGAAATATTAGCAGAAGATGTCGCTAGAATCTATATAAAGGAAGTATTTATAAGACATAAAGCACTAGACAAGATTATATCGGATAAAGATCTAAGATTTATAGTAGCATTTTAGGAAGTATTTCTGGTAGAATAAGGAGTTTACGTAGCAACATCTATAGCATATTATCCGCAGACGGATAGATAAACGGAAAGACTAAACTAGACACTAGAGTAGTATCTAAGGCACTATATTAATTATATATAGAACAATTGGGTATCATTATTACCAATTATATAGTTTACATACAATATAACACCACAAGAAGGAATAGGGACATTACTATTTAAGGCAAATTACGGATATAAGCCAAGAATATTATTATTGCCACATTAAGCAAAAAAGACAAGTAGTATAGCTAAATAAAGAATAGAGATATTAATAAATCTTTATACAGACCTTAAAGAAACAGCTAAACTAGTATAAGAACGAATAAAAAGGTACTATAATACTAAGAGATCTAAGGGACCAGATCTTAAGGAGGGAGATAAAGTATAGCTACTATACAAAAATTTTAAAAGTTAATAACTAAGCAAGAAGTTGGACTATATTAGACTAGGACCTTTTAAAGTTAAGTAAAGAATTTTATTAGTTATATATAAGTTGAACCTACTAGCTAAAATAAAAATCTACCTTATATAATATATCGCAATGCTAAAGCCAGTATACGGGAATGTTAAGCCACCAGTCTATAAGGCAGACACATATAGAGGACAAGAGGAAGATAAATAGCAAGTTTTAAAGATCATTAGTTACAAGGATATAAATAACAAAATATAGTATAAAGTAAAGTAGATAGGCTATAGTAAGACTACCTAGGAACTACTAAGCAACCTAAAAAATGCTATAGGAAAGGTATAGGAGTATTAGAAGAAAGCAGGTCAGGTAATATTAATAAAAAAGGATTGCTAAAAAATAAGTTACCTAAGGGGGACCTAAGAGGAGCAATTGCTAAGCTACTTAGAGTTATTTCCCTTATAGGAGAAGAGCCAATTCTTTTATTACCTAGCTTAGACAGACCCTGTTAAACAAGTTTTTACTCCTTAAAACAGACCTTCTTATAAATATGTTTAAGATATTAAAGACAAGCATAAGCTAAATATTAAGCTTTAAGGACGCGTGTGGACTCTTCTAAGGTATATTAAACCTTAAGTAGCGCGGAGGCCAGCTTACCATTAAGCTTTATAGCGGTAGATTAAATATAAGACCCTATAATAAGTTACTCAGGGAACTTAAAGACTATTAAGAGTTATAGGACGCGTACACTTAGCGTTAGAGACAGAGCGAACATCACAGGACGATTAAACGTTTGCTTTAGTACACTTAGAGTAAAAGGAGGGTTGTTAAGATAAAGGACTCGCTAGTATAATACAGACCAACCCCTCTTTCGCGCACTTTAAGCAAGGAATCGCTATTACTTCACTAAGCAATAGTATGGAGGAAACCGTATAAAGGCGACGCTTAACCTAGGAAAGAGAAGAAGAAGCTTTAGGTATAATAAGCAAGGATATTAACCAGACTAATTAAACAGACATTACATCTCTAGTGGACGACTTGGAGATGTTAGGAATCTTTAAGGATAAAGATAAAGAGGAGGGAGATGGTGTTATAGACGCTTTAAGTATAATATTACAACTACTTGGAAAGGAGTTGGTGGAAGCTAGTTGGTTAATATAGGCATAGTCTAGGATGGATCTAGTGGAACTATATAACAAGGAATAGTAACTAAGGTCACGTAGTATTAAACGCGTTAACTGCGTTAAATAAGAGGGACGTTACGTTTAACACAAACAACACGTACCTTACGTATAAGAGAGGATTTCTTAGGCGTACGGTTGTGTATTTAAAGGACCTCAGTCCCTACCATAGATAGTTCTCTCCTTATAGTAAATCTCAGAATACAATTAGAGTTAATCTATTAGGCAACTACTCCACTAGTTATTATTACATTGTTATTTTGTTTATACCTACATACCTAGCCCAATAACAGAACCCACCATAGTCTAAGCTACAAGATTCCGTTACACATAATTATAATATATACTAACTTTTTTTTAGCATAACGGGAACATAATAGTATAATTTTACTTAGCGAAAGAATTGTGGAAATTATACGCGCATAATAATTAGACGTAGAGGATCTAATAGAAGGTATTAAGAATAATAAAGGTTACTAAATTAAAGACGGGAATGCCATACCTCTAATAAATAACTTGGAGATGCAAGATATCTTTAAGGACAAAGATAAAGAGGAGGGGGATGGAGTTACGGACCTTATATTAGTAGTAGTACGGCTACTAAAAGAGGACATAAACGGATTAGTAGTAGAAGCGCGGGAGGCGCTAGAACTAATTAAACTATAGGACGAGGGGTAGCTAAGTTATATAATAGATTACGTTACTATTTTGGTATATAGGATCTATAGGATCTATAAGGAACGTTACGTACTAAATATACCTTACGTACCTTACATACTTAGTATTTCTTAGGTATAGGGTATGTACTTAAAGGACTATAGTCCCTACCTAGATAGTTCTTCTCTTTGTAGTAAATCTTAGAATATAATTAGAGTTAATCTATTAGGCAACTACTCTACTAGTTGTTATTATATTATTAACTTCTTGTTTACCTATACACCTAGCCTATTAGCGAGTCTACCGTAGTATTTCCTATAAGGCTTTGTTATAGATTATAAGAAAAGATTATAGGTTAATATCTTGGCAGTTAAAAGACGGTAATAAGCTAAGGCTCTATACGTTAAATCCTATATTAAAAGGTTCTATAGAACCATACTAGGAGCAATAAATTGCCTATAATACTTATAGTTAATTACAGACTGGTATAAAGGCTTAGATATAAAATTATATAAAAATCCTTAGGTTAGCCTAGGTAGTTACTAGTATATTTCTAGTAGGCTTCTAATAGGTCTCCTAGCAATCCTTACGTCTTTTCTCTAGTTATATTTTTTTCCTTATTAAGGTTTTTTAGGAGTTTAAAGTAGGGGCTAGATAGATAGATTATATATAATAGTATGCTAATGTCTCTCTAAATCCCTTTTAGAATAAGCCCTTATAATCTCCTTTTACTATAAGGTAATAGCGATTAGGGGCTAACTATAAGAAGGGGAGGGGCAATATAAGGGATATTGTAACTAACTACCGATACTATATTAGATATTACCTTATAACGCACCACCGTGCTCTTTACCATCGCATGTCTTACTACTTATTTCTATTACGTTGTCTACTACGGCTATTGTCGGCATCGACGTTATCCTCTTGCTACCCACCTCGTGTATATATAGAGACTTTAGAGCTACATTTAAAATCAAGTCGTTTATGAAATTCTTTACACTGCAAAGCTTATAGATATTATTGCGGTTACCTTAGGTTGCTCTTAGGATAACCCACGGACACCCCTTAGATAGCCGTTAGTTACGTGCTGGAGGTACGTGCCCGTAGTATATAGTCTTCCGATCCTAGAGGCCTTACCTTTTTAAGGATTCGTCTCCTCTACAATCTATCCTATTCCTATAATCGTGCCTTATAGCCCTCTGTTTATAAAGTTCCGTTATAAATAAGCCCTTTTAACTTACGCTTTTACTTCTTCTTTTTCCTATCTAATATTAGGTTATAATATAACTGTATAAGATATATATATAAGGAGTATACGATATTTAAGTAGTTTTAGATAAATTGCCTATAAAAGTTAGCAAAGCTAAGAAAGACCTAGGTATCTCTATTTTCTTCGCTTTAATCTAGCTGATAGTGTGCTTTATACTACTATTATATTATATACGTTGTATAGAAACTAGAGCATCTCTTTAAAATAGGCGTTTGGGCTATATAAGAGGTATTTAAGGAGGCCCTAATTAGTACGCGTTTAATAATAATAATAATAATAATATTACTACCTAACATTATATATCTAGAGCTTTATCTATAAGCAGTAGTGGCCTGCTATTCCCCCTAACCGGTGGATTAATCTAGCCGTACCTTTTTAAATTCGCCCTCTAGTATTAAAGAGTAGATCGAGGAATACTGTAAGGGATATTATTGCGGTCACCTCGGGTTGCCCTCAGGACAATCCCCAGACACCCCTCGGACGTCCGTCGGTCACGTGCCGGAGGCACATGCCCGTAGTATATCTCCACGATCCCAGAGGCCTCACCTCCTCAAGGATTCGTCTCTCTCACCAATCTATCCTGTTCCACAATCGTGTCCTTATAGCCCCCTGTCTACAAAGTCCCCTCACAAATACGGGTTTTAATTTCTATATAGAAATTATCGTAGTTAAGGTTAATTAGAGCTTATACAATCGACCTCTATTTAGTTAACTAGGCGGGATTGCCTATGGCTTTAAATATAAGATAATAATAAGGCGATGGGTGGTGTTATGCGCGGGTATAGAAAAGTGGTTCAAACAGGTGAAGATTCGGTAAATTTCTGTACTAGATCATGGTTTCTGACATAAACCCATCCTTTTCTGAAGCGACTGTAGAGCAGTTATCATTACCATCTTCAAATCTCCAACTATCCACCTGCGTTATTTATTAAACTTCTTGGAATTCGGATTAATGTATCGACATTCTGGCTCTGTTGTTATACTAGCATCAAACTATGTACTGAAAATACTTGAAAAAATTCTTATGAATGTACCATGTCGGTACGTTAACGCAATAAAAATGAAACATAGTGTTAAAATTGTTCAAATGATCCCCCGTTGTACGTTGGCTATGGCCAGACGCCCTCCGCTTCCAAATGCTCGGGAGCGTCAGAATAAAAATCCTGAAATTGTGCATTTATCAACCAAAACGCCGAAAACCGAATGCTCTGAGCGAATATCAAGCCCTTGCTCGATATACGGCCGGCGCTATTGCCCTAAAGCGCCCAACTTCCTCGCCTTGCTGCAACTCCAAACCCCCCTAATGCGTTTACTCCTGTAGCCATCCGCGGCTGTTGCCTCGCCCACTCTTGGATGTACAGTCGGAGAGCCCTCCATCGCATGCATGTTTCCTCGGTAATTTCTGTGTCTTTCAGGTTTCCACCCTCGCCTAGTCTTATGTACCCTCGACTGTGCACAAGATGATCGTCTTGCCTCAGCTCCGGAAGGGGTATTCGAGATATTTTGCCCAGCTCTTCGTCGAAATTCCTCGCAATAGACGGATATCCCAACGAAAGGTAGTTGTAAACTTGAGTGACGAAATTATCCCCAAATTCCTCCTCAATCGAGATTTCCGACATGAGTTTCTCATGTATGCTGGTAATGTCTGCATTCGAAGCGGGCGGCGAAGGAGGCAGATGACCCTGTGAAGGGGTAGAGTGCGGCGTTTCGAAGGGGTTATCCACTTCGATTCTAGGCGTCATTAGGCCCGTAGGACCCCTTGATGGCATTTGTCCTGATCCCACACAACAACCCCCCCAAAGTCCACCACGACTCGCCGGTCGACTGCTTGCATTTGACCATAGCGAAGGACCATTGCATGGAACTGCTTTTCCGTGCCAAAGCCCTCCTTCTGGCTCTGAGTCCTGGCTCTGCTCGGTTAGATAGCACATGGCATTCCTCATAGCGTGAGAACCTTGGGTCGGGTCAAACCGGGCTGGTTTAGGTGAATGACACCGGGGAAATTTTATGTCACCACCAAGCATCGGAGGCCTTGCGCCGCTTCGCATTCGATCTATCTCTCTATCCCTTTGCCAACCTCTGATAAAGTTTTTGTTAACAGAAGAATTTGCAAAAATGGCAGCAGCGGGACTCCCCCAAGGACTATGTGCTGACTGCCTGGCATAATTCATCTCTGCCTCTCTCTTTTTTCTGTCTCTTTCCTGCTGCTGCTCCAATTTCTCCCGGTGCTGCTGCATGGCCAGAAGCTCCCAGTTGACCTTAGTAAAGGCAGACTCTCGCCGACTGAACTCGTCCTTTTCATTAGCAGACAGAATACCGCCGCTTAAGTCGGATTCATCAGAATCGCGGTCTATATAGTGATCTACAGGCTCGTGGTAGTCATCGTTCGGAAAAGCTGCCATCGCTTGATCACGTAACTGTTTCTCGGCTGCTCTCGCGGCCAGCTCAAGAAGATATCCCGAGAACCTCTCGTCGACACTCTCCCTCATCCGCGTAGCTTCCTTGTACATATAAGAATGATCAGAAGCAGCAGAAGGTGATGTTGACAAGGATGGCGGGTTGGATTCCTCCGATTCGGATGATTCAATAGGTTCAAGATGCGGAATACTGAACGAGTGGTGTGACCGAGAGCTGCCTAGAGAGCTTTGACGAACCGCTAAAGGAGACGTGGAGCGCCTTATTTCTAGAAAATGAGAAGTATGTTCCAGACTTGATGTTGGTGTGTTTTCAGGGGGAGCTGGCGCCGGTCTTATTCGCGCTTTTCTTGAGCTTTGTGAATTCTCACCTGGTGTGGCCTCCGTTTTATCGGATGGAAGAATGGCAGGACTGGTATCTCCTGCTTTTCGAGATCGTTTTGCGGTTTCGATCAACTGAGGGGCAAATTTCCTTCGCGGGCGCTCCTCTATTGGTGGGGGTGACTCAGTAGTCTCAGTAGGAGATGTGCCAGTTTGTGGATCATCTCTCAAAGTACGTCCCTCCTTTTCATTTCCTATCTTCTTCCGATTACTTCTGGTAGTTGTCTCCACCGGCTGAGGACTAAATTTCCCTCGCGTGTTACTCGCTGACTCTGCGGTGGGCTTGTTTCCACTGCCCTTGACCGATGTTGGGATTGGTTCGGGAGTGAATTTGCGGCTCGTCCTCGTATTTGTTTCCACAGGCTCCGGGAGAAATCTTCGAGAAATCTTTGTTATGGTCTCTGCTGGTTCGACCGCAGCTTTTCCGGACGACTTTATGCTGGTCTCGATCGGTTCAGGCTTGAATCGCCTTGGAGGCGTTGATGTAGCCATGGCTTAAAACGGAGCAAAAAATTACTGGATGCGGATGGCTGAATCAAGTCCCTATAAGCTCATAGCATGTGTAACTCTCACATGCCCAGAGCAGGTATGACTACCAGCACTATTAGACGGAACTAAACTAGATCAGTCGATTATCCGCTATCAATCCGCCAAAATATCGTGGGGACGATGTTACGGTGCTATACGAGGATGCGGGGGAGTATGAAGCCGGACGTTCTCGGAACGGGCTCCTCTGGTGCGCGCTCGAGCTAACATACACACTAGGGTGCTGTAACGCCGAGCTAACTATCGTACAAAAAGAACTTTGTATATCCTTTCTCCCGGAATGTCTCCGACCAACAGCTGCCCAATCGCTTGCAAAGCTAGTCAGGTTGACCGTTGTGAGATCTTGATAAGGTTGAGGCTGAGAAGAATATATAATAGGAGGGTTCGGGTTGGCAGCGATTTATATGACCTGTCCTCGCATTAATTCGAGCTTGCGAGAAAGATAAAAGCAGAAACGGGTACGCGCGACTCACCCATGCAATAACCAAGACAAAATCGCAAGGACACGGCCAGACGGGAGGAGCCTGTAAGTTGTAGAAGAAGGTTGATTGTAATTACAATCGCATGTGAAAATGGGTTCCACGTGGGAATTCAGGCGGATGTAGAGTGACGTCGATTGCAGTGACAGGCTTATTGCCCAGGCTGCACAGTACTCAGGGCAGCAGCAGGATTGTAGAGAATGTTGTTGAGAGGGTTTTCAATGGGATGGGGATGGCATTGAACGCGAGGTATGCGTAGATGAACAGTATGAGGTGAGATGTTGAGGCAAGGATCTGGCGTTCTGGACAAGCAGCTCTTCAGGCGAGGACGGGAGCTGGACGCCACCAGACAGGGCTGGTATGGAGTGCTGGATAACGGGCCTACAGAGTCCAAAGAGCGTGCGGGCAATCCAGGACGTTGACAGCCGCCTGAAGATTTTAAGGAGACGGGCGATGCTGTGGTACGAAATTGTGAAGGGCTCCTTGCACACAGACCGATAAGAGGGTTTATGGGGAAGATGGCCACGACCAGTCAGCCATCGGCCAGCAGCCGGTCAGCTCGTCCACCAGTCAGCCAACCCCAGGCAGTGATTCTCCAAGCAGCGGAGAAGACGCAGAGTCCCGCAGGCGGCCGGCTCCCGCGAAGATCGGGGACCTCAGTTCACTTGAAGCCTTGACGGACGACGAAGCGAACGGCCCAGGAGGCGCATTGCAGGTGTTGCTGATTCAAGCATCGAAGTAAGAGCACGGCGTGCACGGGAAGATGGGGGATCTGCACCTGGGCATGTCTCTTTAAAAAGGGCACCGCGGGGTGTGAAGTCAAGAAGATAGTCCGCTTCTTTCTGTGCTGTGGTTCGCCTTCTCCCTTATGGTTTGCAGGCCTTCGTGACTTTCAATGGCTTCATCACGGCTTTACCCCACGGCGACATGCCTTGCAGCGCCTGGCCCTCCGACTGCGTGGGGGGCTTGGGCGGCTTCAGTGGCGTTCTCGTTACGCCTTTGAACCAAAATTTCCTTTCACACCGCCGTCGTGGGAAATAATTTTTGGCTTCCCGTTCCGTCACGCGCACGGCTTCTCAACACTTCTCCACGCTGACTGATGGATAGCCAGCTTCCTGTGCTATGTTAATCCCTCAACCCGCGCTCCAAGAAATGCATATTCTCTGCAAAATTCCCGCGCACGCGGACGACAAGCATTTCATTCACGTCTATCTCCCTCCATACAAAGACTTCTTTGTCTATAGCGGGAACACAAGCCACGTGCTTAGGTGATGGACATGCATGATCGGACTTCTCAACACTTTCTCCACTCTAGCCCTATTTTGCGGGGAACTTTAAGGGGCAAAGATCAAACAGTTATACCAAACAATCGCTCCATACTCCATACTCCGTCTCGGACTTGCATCAAACTAACACACCGTGAACGCTCAACCATCCCTCAACCCATCACTAACAACTGAAGGTCGCTTAGCTGTCGGTGCGTCCTAGTATATCACCAAGGAACTTTCGATCAATCGTCTGGATATCCGACGGCTATTTGCCGTAAAGACCAATGCACACCGTCGGGTAGTGTTTACTTACGCAGCTTCACCGAAGTCTACAAGGATGTTAACAGTTGGCACCCCAACCTCTCTCCAGGTATCCTCAGTTGAAGGCATCCAAGCATCTAGCCATAACGCCGTCGTCGTGAATGCCAAGAAGACAACTCCATTGCTCTAGGGTGTCGTTTTACAAACCGCTTATGCCAACATGACTGCCTAAATAACATCACCAGTTGCAACGATTTTGAGTGTGCTTTGCAAAAGATAAAATAAATTTGGGTATGCATGTTATCCTGCAGCTAGCATACCTATTTATGGGCCCGAACCTCTGGGTAGAAAATACGCATGGATAAAAAGCCAGTAATCCAACTTGTACAATGATACCCAATTCCCGAACGCTCAACTCCGAACCCGAACTCCGAACCCGAACGCCCGTTCATGTGGAGGAATGTACCTAACCGTCAATAGTTTGCTCTGTCGTCGGCTCATTCTTTCAAATCCTCCTCCAGAATGGATTCTGGATAAGTCATATCGTCATTAAGAACCTGGTGCGCCGCTACCAATCCGCGGCAGTACCGCCGTTGTGGTGTCAAACGAAGAGGGCTTTTGGAGAAGTGATACCTGGCTACCGGTATTTCCTCAATCCATCCACCCAAACCCGGACCGGGTGTTTCACAACTCACGCCCGAGAAGCTGGAACTTGCTAAACTGTGATCTTTAGTATTGTAAGGCTCGTTGGCCATAGAGTTTGGTGTTTCTGCACGGCCTAGTAGATGCCCATCTCGGCGGATAAGCATGTGTTCGAAACTACCGGCGTACTCTGTGAGACGGAAGCCTTGCTCACTAATGAGGAATCCGCTATATGGCGTCTCGATCATTTGAACCTCGCCATGTCCGTGAAATGGGACTGGAGATTGTAGTTCAAAATTGTGTGTACCTGAAGGGCGTTCAGGGCCGCTAGAGCTTTGTGGGAAAGTGACATCTGCTGACGTCATGTTAGGAATGGCATTGAACATCTGTGGCATGCGAACTGCTGCACCCTCGTCCTCGCTGCTTGCGCCTTCACTATTTTCATTAAGCCCGCACCCGCATCCACATCGACAGCCACAGACAGTCATGTTCAATTGAGGGGCTCGATCCTCGAGGGAGCCTGCACCGGGGCTTTCTTGGTGATATGTTTCATTTATTTCGCGGTGAGGCATGCTGTGCGAAGTGAAGGAAGGTAGGTATAGCAGCGCTTACTGTCACTTCCGCATTATTTTTCGACATTCTGAATTGATCTGTATTTAGGAAGGGGGCAAGGGAAGCTGAATACCTTCACAATTCTCTAACAATAGAAAATGCTAGGACTTATAGCACAGTATAGGGAGAAACGACAACCACGGAATAAAGTTTGATGGTCAAATGGATATACGCTGAGCTTGATGAATGGGACCACGAACGCCAAGAAGAAATGATAAAAGTACACAGTCGATGCTGTATTGAGAGAAGCTGGAGATCTGAGGAGGCTGGGAGGCTTCGATTCACAAGAAAGGGAAGAGGAATTTTATATCCAACATTGCTTCACCGACCGCGTAGGAATGGGTGCGCTGTTCGTCGATTCTGCATCATTCGGCCTTGTGACTAGTATCGCCCACGGGGACACGTTTCACAATTGAAAACGGCCAAACGAGGGAGCTGGAAGCGGGGATTTCCGTATAATTCAGCCTTGCTCAGACATCCTTCAGCGATACGTTTTCCTCACTCGTCCAGGCGGTCAGTTTTTGGGCTCAAGGGCGCCTGCTGTAGGTATCGGTGGGTGTTGGTTGTTCTGCGGAGCTGGAAATGCCGCTCATAGCCGACTGCTGCGCTCCGAACTCGGCCAGTATTATGCTTGCAATAATTTTTGTGCTCTTTGCAGACTCAAAACAAAGTCTTGTTTCTCGAATAGCTGATTCTAATAGGGTCCTAGTAGCCGTCCCTTTTCAACTGTTCTTTAGCTCTCCACCAAGGAATGAATCACCGTTCTTGCTCAATTCCTTACCCCGCATATGGACCGGCAGGCTCCGACTTACAGTGTTCTGTTTCGAATCTTGACATATCTTGGGAGCAGCCTGACAGATAATATTCTTCGCTGACTGGACGCCTCGAATTAACTTGAATCTACGTCAATAGCTGCGTGATCATCGTGGCCTGTGGGACTGATGGTTTGCCCGGTATGCGGAATCATCATTGCCGTCATCTGCTGCACTATGGCGTGGTGAGTGCAGCTGGACCAATGATCATTTCTCCGGCAAAGACGTTCTGGAGGGATATGTGATTTGAAGTTCCGTGTATCTAGTTCATGCAGGTTGATAGTTTGAATCTGCATCACCAGGGTGCTTAAGGACCATCTTTAAAACGGAGTTTATGTCGACATTCGCATGCTCTCTTCTTATCTCCGGGCTCAATCCTCAGTGTCATTTACTATTCCACACTATGATTTCGAATGGTCTTGCTGCGAACCGTTTCCTGACACTCAAACACGAAGTGCGCTCATGTGTTCGGCTGCTTATACGCTTTTCTTACACCGGTCGAAGTTCAATGTACCCCGCAATCACATGCCTATGTACCTGCAGAACGTAAGCTCCTCCATTTAATCTGTTTCATTTCTTTCTACTGTCTCCGATATTTTCTTATTCAGCACAAGTCACAGGATTTTAAGCTTCAATGACTGCAGTGGGAAGTGGGTACAGATCTTTGCCTCTTCTAGCAGTAATGGGTCTATCTATCATCGAATCTACTTCTATCTAGATCATCTTATTTACACTTGGAAATGAAAAATACATTGAGACAGGCTTTTGTAACGGTAGTGACAATGCTCCTGTGATGCTACGCCCCAAACCCCGTTTGATTGTAACCATGACCTGCACCGTGACATGCCAATGCACAAGTCGTACGTGAATAGAGAATATACATGAAGTCAAAGTATTGCGTGTACCTAAGAGCGTACAGCCCAGGTCTGAGACTCGGTGCGTAAACTGTCCTGTCGCAGTTGAGCGAAAGGATAGCCATATTGTGACGAATATGAATGCGGAGGGCGAAAAGATGCACCGATCCCTGTTTATTTATTGTGCATTATGAAATTCTGGAGCGAGTCCCAGTGGTCCGAGCTGACATATCTGTTCATCATTAGCCTGCCGTGGTGCCCAAGCTTCATACCCGTATCCTCGTACAATCATGGTCAGAGGGAAAGAAAGCAGATTACCCACATGTAATGCATACTGTTCCTCAGACTTGGCTGCACAGTCTCAGGGTGCCACCTAAACACATACATAACCGCTGCCCAGCTTACACTCGCAAAAACAGGCCACCCGTTTCGTTGCACTTTCTGCCTGAGTTGCTCGTTCGGAATGATTCCCCAGCCGCCACCACCCTCGCTGATTTTTCCTTTACCCCTGGGTTGCACAAGGAGTTTTGCGATGGCAAGACATACACGCGCGAACACGTAGATGACGATTTGTTGGGATACGCTATTATGAATGTCGCGCCCGAAGACTGTGTAGCCGCCGACGAGCCCGGCGAGAAAAGAGTCATAGTGCCGCTCCTTCCCTGTTGGAGAAGTGTGCCTCAGAAAGAGCATGGTTGATTTATAGACTAAGGCAAAGAAGCCCAGGTTGCGCGCATGTTGGCGGGTAGCCTTGAACACGAGGTAGAGTTTTGAGCGGAATCTAGGTAGAACAGGGTCAAAGGGGGCATCTTAGATTATGAGTCAAGGGAGAAGGGGAATATGTACGAGCCGTGTCGGAAAAGGAATATCATCCTGTCAAGACATCATTGTTAGTATATCTCGGATTGTTGGATAATTGGATGGGGGTTGGCTTGCAGCGCCGGCCAAATCGCTGTAGTGAAGGATATGACGTTACTCACACCAAGGCGTGCGGAAACCGCACTTTCGTGCCGTATACAATGCCATTGCGGACACCTTTTACCAGCGTTAGGACATCGTGGTACTTGGGATCTAATACGATCTTCTCGAGGGCAGCCTGCGTATCCAATTTCAGCACGGCCCTGGGTTTCGCAGTTCTCCAAGAGCACCTCAAACCTCAATTCCGTTTAAACTATCCATTTTTTTGTTGCTGCTGTCGATAACAACGTTTGCAAGCGGGCCTCAGCTTATAGTTGAGGTATTGAGCAGCGTGGCCCAGCGAGGATAGGGTGGATGGACGTGGTATATATTAAATGCGTTCGAGATTTATCATGAGGAATAGAAAGTAGTGAAGATAGCGATGGCCATGAGAGGAAGGGCGGGCGCAATATGAGTATGAGTATGGGGACAGCCTTGGGGGATGGGTACTGGCATGCGAGCCTGGATGATGAAAGGCATCTCATCACCCTCGGTTTAGGGATGTCGGGGGGCCATTTGGTTCCCCACACGCGCTAGCGAGCTAAAAGGCGTTGGCATGTGAAAAGGCTGCCAGAACCTCCTAAGGACGTCTACACCACCCTGGCGTATCCGGTTGAAAGCACGTGTTGATCACGCTAATCAAAATGCTTAGATTTATACCTAAAATAAGGTAAAAATACGTTGAAATGCGTATTACTTCAAAAGGTATAAACTCTGCCGTTTGATCACAAGCGCTTTCAAATGGATGCGCCAGGGTGGTGTAAGATTACATAAAGCGTGTTGAATATCCTGCGCAAAGCCTTTCGGCCACAATTAAACTGGGCTCCAACACACTTGGGCTATATAAACCAGAGACCTAAGATCAACACCATATCCACTTTTCGGCTACAAGCGCTTGGTACCCTGGTTAACAAAGTTATTTTCACATGGGAGCAGTTCTAGTAAAGTAAATAACAAGTCCTTGACGAATCTCCCGAGTGTTCCAATACCAGATTCTGTCATTAAACGCCGCCCGATGCTATGCTAAAACGAATATGCTTCTGCTCATTCAAACCTTCGTCTGAGCTCCTCGTAGATCGTGAAGATGAACGCTGAACTTGGAGCCGCCCTACCTACAGTGATGCCACACCCACGGTAGAGACCCTTTATACCATGCTGTTTCCACAATGTCTTTCCAGCCGCTCCGAACGTACGCCTTCCTCCTATAATTTGGCTGATATCTTCAGTCTGCATGCGAGACTTGATAGTGTCGGCCGGGTAAAATATGAAATTATACAACATGCCAGCCACTGCACCAGCTGTCATTCGCTGATATATGGGCAAAGATTCGTCTGCAGAGAATTTGGACGGATCCCGCGTTTTGCGGAATAAGAGACTCATGCCTTCGTAACCGCCAAACCAAGCAGCAGAACCGCCAGCCTCGCGGATGAGAGTTCCTAATTGTCCATGCCAGAATCCCAGAAGTCCTTGGTGGCGATATATTGAGCCAATTAGTGCCAATGGCCCTGGGTTGCGAATGCTAGTCGTTGAAGTTTGTAGGGGAACCTGCATTTTGCATTTAACAAGCTCTATTGGTGTCAGAAGCAAGGACGTGAAAGCGCCAGATACAGCGCCACAAAACAGCAGTGCTGACATAGGTAAGTCTTGAGTTTGCGGGAGCATGGTTGCCTTCAGGACATCCTGAGCGAGCCGATACTAAATTCCATATCAGCGGAGGTCCAAATTGTAACGATTTGCTCCGTTGGTCACGTACACTGAAGAATAGCCCGCTTGTCTCCACCGCAGCACCCACGAGAGGTGCGCTAATTCCACGATAGAGGCCAATAAAGCCATCACGTCGGAGTGCTTGCTTAAAGCAATCTAAGGGTCCGGTGTATAATGGTGGAAGGCGATCGGGCTGCGACTGGAGACGGACTTTAACGGTATCAAAGGGATACTCAATGAACTTCCCCACGATTCCAGATATTGATCCGAACGCGGCATCCTTGAGCGCCTCCTTGCCCTGTCCAGAAAATGGTCCTCTCCTGATAGTATCTACCACTGACACAGGCCCCTCGGAGACTTCCATGATCCTTCAAGGGGCTGAGCTAACCTGCGACGAACTTGGGCACAAGTACAACTGTTATCGGCAAAGCATGATGCGGCCGGATCTCATAGTTCAGAGCAAGCGGTGTGAGGTATGACGCTAGATAATAAAAATGCTGTTAGCATATGCTTAAATGAGTCAATTTCCGGGTTTTTGCGGACTTGAGTAAGAGAAACCTGCTGCCTATATAACCATAAGTGTAATGGTGAATGCAGGGCGATGCGAAGGGAGGTGGTGCGGCTTTAGGAAACCAGAAAATTTTCTTGAACGAGCACCTTATTGTCGCATCCCTCACCTACATGGGTCTGGCTGACGGGCCCGGGCGATAAGCAGCCTTATCCGCTAGCGTCGCCAGGGGGCTTAGCCCACCACATTTTCCTTCAGCACGCAGTCCCGCGGTGCTCACCACGTTTACCACACTCGACAAGCCACTATATCTACATCTAGCGAGGACCGTACTTCGAAGCGACTATGTTCGTACAGCCTACTGCTGCCCATCCTGCTGCTGCGTCCGCCGAAGCCGTTCCGGCCGTGCAGGGGATACGTAAAAATGGTGTGCTGGTAATTCCTCTATTGGCAATACAACCTAGCTAACAATAAGGCCTTCACAGGTAAGCAATGGCACCAGCAGAAATCAGCTTTTCGACCTAGGGCGGGCCAGACTTCATACGAGAAGCGCGCCGAAGAAAGGAAGGCTCTTGCGGCAGTGAAGGCCAAAGAGAAGGAAATGAAGGACGAGAAAGAATCCGAACGACAAGTATTCTGCACACTGCGCAAGCTGGAGATTAGCATCTAACTAGGATTATACAGAGGCGAATACAAGCCATCAAGGATAAGAGGACCGCAAAAGAGGAGAGGGAACGATTTCAGAAGATGGAAACAAAGATGCACCGAAAGCAGGTGGAACGACTAAGGAGGAGGGAGAAACGGAATAAGATGCTCAAATCTTGAAGTTTCTCTTTCGAGATACTCTCGAAAACTCTATTCCTGGGACGTGGTCTCAATCATGGAAGGCCCAACCATTAAGTCGTAGGAATAACCTATTCCCCGAGAGTACGATAGGTACAACTACTACGACAGTGTTTGCAAATACAGCTGTAATTATCTGAGACGGGTCTTGTATAAAGTAGCCGTTTGGATACAGAAACGCATAAAGGAGCAGGGCTCGCACGGGGATGTGTGGAATGGAAGTAAGGGAATCGGATAACTATTGGGGTCGTGAATGTGGGAACTTTGCTTGAGAGATTCGATAAGCCTTTCCAGATAATGGGCGACTTCACAAAGCTCTCTCATTAGCTTCCCGAATAGTCTTCGACACTATTTTATAGGGCCAGCGGTAAATTGACACCCCCTAATTGGTATACGGACACCCCCCAATTGATATGCGGACACCCCCCACTAATTTAGTTTAGTTCCTGCCTGATCAAGTTAGAATATCACGTGCGTTTGACTTGTTTACATCTGCATCGCGAACAATCGTCGCGCGCCCATACCCAAGACATCACCTCGCATTTGGCTCACCTATCCCTACCTTTACCATGGCTCTCAACCCACCACCTAGCTGGCTCTGCAACTCCTAATCGGGTTGATACATCGACTCGCCGCGAGCCATCAGCATTCAAGCGAAATACTGGATATACTATGCGCGGGCGTGCCCGCGGAGGCAGCTTACAGACATTAAGCAGAGGTGGCAGCACCCAAATCAGTTCGCGCGATGCCTCACAAAGCACTGCACAATCCGATCAATCGACTCAGGAGCAGATGGGTAATATTTTAGGTGATGGGCGTAGTGGTGGAAGTCAAAATACTACTACGGATGACGTACAAGGTGTCGGCGGCGATATTCAACAGGCTTACAGAGGCCTAGGTGACTTGCCCTTTCAGGAGAATTTTGCTGAGGGCTCCTTTGGCGCATTCTAAATCTAATTTGGACTCTACTACTTGTACTATAACTAGAATCAAGACTTGATCGTGGTGTTGCAGTCATAAAAGTTGCATTTTAATAATTTGATTTTCGCGATGCAAATGTAAACAAGTCAAACGCACGTGATATTCTAACTTGATCAGGCAGGAACTAAACTAAATTAGTGGGGGGTGTCCGCATATCAATTTGGGGGTGTCCGTATACCAATTAGGGGGTGTCAATTTACCGCTGGCCTTTTATAGCTAGCGTTGTTATGTACCCTACCATTTTAGGTAATCCGTGATCTGTGATCGGTGATCGGTGATCGGTGATCGGTGAACGTTTTCCCGCGCGGCCCACATCAAAGCGTGCGCATACTCGCCAGCCTCGATGCCTCCGAACACTCCATCACCACCATGACATGGAAACTTTCAACCCGCCTGACCGGCAAAAGCCGCCCCCATTCTCTCGATCAAACACACTAAAACCGGCCGCGCCTGGGCGAGTCAGCACAGCTCCACTGTCATTGAAAAAGCCGCATCTCCACTCACTCCACCATCCTCATAGGCACCATCATCATCATCATGCGAAGGATACAACCCAATCAGCAATCCAGCTGCATCCACCTTCAAGTTTTGGTGACTTGCTGAAGCAGGCCAGCCGCAGTTCCAACCACTCACCTGCGCAGAGCTTCTCCGAAAGCAGACGTGAAAGCATTGTGAAAACAGACGGAAGTGTTGAATCAACTCTTTCTCAGCTGAAGCCAGCGCGGCCAGAGGATGTTGTTAAGGAGCGGGCGAAGGCGAAGGCAAGGGAAGAGTAAGCAGCAAAAGCTCGTAACATCCCGGACAAAGAAGATCTAACACGTTGCCCAGAGAACTCCGCTCTTCCCTCCAAGCCCTGTCTGAACATTCCCTCAAGACAACACGGCGTCTAGATGATACGTATTACTCGATCCTGGAGAAACTCTCAATGCTTCGATCCACCATTGGCGGTCTCCAGGAACTCTCGGCTTTGACAAAAGAACTGCACGAAAGCTTCCAGAACGATGCGGATGAATTCCAAGGCGAGGTAGAAGGGCAGATCAATGTCTTTAATGGGTTTGAGGTACAACGACAACAAATAGAGAAGTTAGAGGCACGCATAAAAGCGGGCAGGGAGAAAGCTGACGCTCTCAATGCGAGGTTGGAAGAAGCGAGGAGGCACGTGGAGGCTCGAGAGAGGATCGAGGGCGAGTGGGAAGCCAAAATGAGTCGTATGTTTTGCATGAGGGAATAACTTGATGTTATGGAGTATACAGTTGCTAACTAGTGGCTTTGTAGGACGTCTAAGACTCCTTTGGGGCGTTCTTGGGACCCTTACGGTACTTTGCGTGGCTTTTTTTCTCCTACAACACTTCAGACTTCTCGAAACGGACGATATAATATCCGTCAGTGCACTTTCTGGCGCCAAGATAAACCTTACTGAGGCTTCAATGTCTCTTCCGGCGAAAGAAATGCTCCGCAGTGTTCATGCGGCAACGACAAGTAGTTTTACGCCCTCTACTGTCTTTAGTTCTAAGCCCTCTATAGATGATGACCCTAGATTACGTATATTCGATGAGTTATAGTATTTACGTTTGCAGTTTCAGCATCACCCCGTGTAAATTATCTACTGAGGACTTTGAATTAATGGCCCTGCTGGTTCTAGTTTCTCTAAAGCTTTATCATAACTATCCACCAAGCCACAAGTGTAACTCATCAATAATACTAAGAGTTACCTAGTTGGCGCAATCGATTGGTAACGTATTACTAGTAATATATCCCGCTATACTTTCCACAATTATTAATGCGCTCAATTAGATGAAATCGCGGGACTTGGCGTGGAGGAAAGGGAAGAGCTTGAAGTAGGCTAGAGCAGACGGAGTGGGTTGAACCCGGTCCACAAAGGAAGCTGCAGCAGCACGATAGCAAAAGTGTGGAAACAACAAAAACATTGGGTTTAACGATGGCTAGGGCATTAATGGCCCTATGGTCCAATTCTGAGCATTTTAGAAACTATTTCCCTAAAATCGCACTTTCTACCGCCCATTGAGGTAAAAGGAGGAGCCAGGTTCAACCAACGTTTCAAACGTCCTTGTTGGTTTGCACAATGCCGAAGTCCCAGTTGTTGAGATAGCCACATCCGGCCTGCTCATTAAATGTTAGCACGAGACTTATTGCAGTAATTTCTAGAGAGTAGATCGACACTGTACACACACTTAAGCAAGCGGCGAAGCTTAACCAGCCCAAATAAGGGGCTAGGGTCCACCCGGCAATCAGGTCGACCTGGCCCCAGGTGTAAGCAAGATAGCCGGTCACTAGTTAGGGCGACGATATCTACAGTGGCTTCTATTGGGCGGCCCAGACCGAGGAAGAGAGGCATCCAAATCAGGTTCAGGCCAAGCTGGATAGTATAGAGAGTTGCGCCTTGCTGGGTAGGGGGGAACGGTTAGCAAGTTAAAATTCAGAATGACTGTCTGGTAACAGCAGAGAAACTACATTGATAGTGGGAGACAAAACGGTGCTGTCCTGGCCCACGAATGCCGATTGAATATTTGAAATTGAGCCCACGGAACGCTTTCTATTTCATTTCCAGGAACTCTAGGAATGCAGTCCGCATTCCAATTCCCCGGCGGCAACTAGGAGCAAAATAGATCATTAAAGAAGAATATGATCCAACAAAGAAGAGCTTAATTGGCAAAGCGTAAACGACGAACCTTTGCTAGATCAGTCTTATTTAGGTTAAACGAGTTGGCCATGCTCGGTAGGCGACGTAGCCCATGATGGCGTATAGGAAAGTCTATACTGGGCCAAAGACCTGCGCTGGAGGGTTTAAGGGAGGTTGTTTTAGTGCACGATATATTTTCTGCGTTTTGTCTGCTGCAGTCATGAGAACAGGTTAGTGGAAACGCCAGACCAATCAGAAGTATGGCTGAACGTACGGCGAGTCGAATACCCGACGCCCGTCCCAGTAGGATCGAGATTGCAAGTTGCTCAAAGACAAAGCTGGGGAGAGCCGGGGAGGGGATGAAGGAGGTCATGATGGATCCGAAGTTATAGCTAAGAATAGGTATAATAGAGGTGCTTGCAGTTGAGACAGCTGGGGTTGGTTCCAGGTGTCGTGGCGCTTTTGGCAGTGTGGACGACGGGTACCTGCGCAACAAGAGGGTTTGACTGATTCCTCTTAGTGTTTCAAAGCGCAGAGAGCAATTGCATGCAGAGGATAACAAGCTGCATAAAACCGGGGCGTTGCTGCTCTGATATAGCTCGGCTAGCCCACTCGTCCTGCACGCTTCACAAGGCGAGCCCTTAACCGGGCCTACCGGCACCATCCCCATTCATCTAGCGTTCCTCGACGCGGCGCATGCGAACCTCGCCCGACAGCGTCTCCGCCTCACAACCCCCATCCTGCAACACCTGGACTTCTCTCCGCCAGGACATCAGCACATCGTGAGTGCAGGCGCTGCTTGTTTAGCCACATCTCTACCTTATTGTTCGTCGTCTCCACCCGTTCAAAACCTACCTTGGCTTGTCCTTCCCCTTGTTCGCGGCCTCTCGTTGCCGCCCTACCTGCCCAGCCTCTTCTCTTCTCCTTCATTTCTTGGGGACAATCAAAACGCTGCGACTGCGACTGCATCGTCAGCCGGTGTCCTATTGTCGTTTCTACTTCACTTGACCCTCCTGCTTGTCCTAGTCCACATCCTTTACTCTCCGTCCTTCATTATCTTGACGTGCTTCTCTAACACGAGGTCATGTTGGCAAACAGCTTCTCCCGGACGATTGTCCTTCACTCATCCTCCGACGCAATCACCTGACGGGCCGGTGCTTTCTCACACCTATAGTCGGCTTGTCCGGCCTCATGGTCTTTCATTCTCACCGCTCCTTCAACCATTAGCTTCCGCGGTCAAGACAGCTAATTGAGTGACCCCTCGCCTGTGCCGCCCTCGGAATTGCAGCTATTCTAAGCACCCGTTCATTAACAATGGACTCATACACGTATGTTTGTCACATTCTGCTTTTGGACAATGTTGACGCGGTCTATAGCACTCGTGACGACTCCGCCCGACCAGCCATTGATTCCTACAGACGACGATCTCCTGGTAAGCTCAAGATACTGCCTTCACAATGTGGCGCGCATTACCTCTTCATATTCATATTCAACTTTTACTGAGTTCACGCGAAAACTTCTTCATTCTTCCTGTTGCCTATTTCTCCTCGTTAGTTGTCATCACTCCCGAAGCGCCGTTCTACGACTCAATTTCCAGCCCTGTTATCGATTCGCAGCTTTGTTCCGTTCGAATATATGTACTCATAATCCTTGAATAGGCCTTGCCGACCGCCGGCCTCGCCTTAACCGTGGACGTTCGCGATCACCGCAAGCGATTGATAGGTACCAGCCCGACAGGCTACCGAGAGATGATTACTATCGTGGACGCGATGACCTTCATCGTCGCCGCTCGTCGCCCCCACCTGTGCAAGCTGGGATCGATCGCTATGTCCCCGGCCAGGAACCTTCTGCACCACTGTTCGTTACCAACCCGCTTCCCAATCCCATGACATTGGAATATCAAGTTGGTTTCAACTTTTTCGCCGAATGGTGGCGCATGGAGCAATTGATAAAGGAGGAACGCGAACGTGCGAAGAATGGCGGCCGAAAGCCGGATCGGCTTAAAGGCGAGCGGGAGGCGCGAGAGGAGCGGGGCAAAGAGAGGGAGCAAATTCAAGCTGCCTATGACACATATAAAGAGAAACTCCAAGTTCAAATGGCGAGGACATTCGTCCAGCAACACAAGGGCGAAGAGTGGTTCAAGGAGCGATATGATCCAGAAAGCAAGGCGAAATTTCGCCAGAAGCTCTCAGAGTTTAGATATGCTATGTATAGCGAATGGGAGCGGAACCTAGAGGCAGGTGTCTTCGACGAATTTACACTGGAGGGCATTTACAAGAACGAGAGTAATGGCGCTGGAGGAATTGTTGAGAAAGAGGAAGGCGAAACCACTGCCGCTAACGAGGTTCTTGGTGTAGGAGATTTATTACCTTCTAGGGGCGGAGACCTCCGCGATGAGGCTTCCCTTCAACCAACCCTTCTCATCAAAACAATTGCACCTACAGTTAGCAGAGAAAAGATGGAAGCTTTCTGCAAAGAGCACTTAGGAGAGAACGCCGGGGGGTTCAAATGGCTTAGTTTGAGCGACCCCAATCCCCTTAAGAAGTGCCATCGAATTGGCTGGGTGATATTGAACCCAGACACAGACCAGCCCATGAAGGATGAGCGGGGCGATGGCCGCGACGAGGACGACGAGGACGTTGAAGAGGGCACTGCTCGCTCCGAAACTGATGCTCCCACCGGCACCGCACAAAAAGCACTAGCGGAAATTAACGGGAAGACTATTCATGATGAAGAGCGAGGCGACTTTACTTGCCATGTTGGAGTCCACGAACCACCCGCAGCACCAAGGAAGAAGGCGCTCTGGGACTTATTCTCAGCCCCCGAGAGAATTGAAAGAGATTTACAACTAGCAATACGACTGGTGACTAAGCTTGATGAGGAGCTGGGCCCAGATTGTAACGGGATCGCCAAGATCGAGCAAAGGGTGGAGGAGCTTCGTAGTAAAGGCTGGCTTCAGCCTCCAGCCAACGCTCCTACCGGCGTTAAGAAAGAAAAAGACGCCGAAGAACTGGAAGAAGGTGAAGATGCAACTATGGAAGATGATGATGAGGGTGCATATGATGATGAAGTTGACGATGAAGAATTACTTGCGAAAAAGAAAAAGCTGGACCTTCTGATCGAGTACCTTCGTCGCGTTTTCAACTTCTGCTTTTTCTGCGTTTTCGAGAGCGACTCAGTTCACGAGCTTACCCGAAAATGTCCTGGTGGCCATCTTCGGCGACCACGGTCTAGTCTAACAACTGCCGCTAAGTCAACTGCTAAGGCTACCGCTACAGGCCAATCGTTTCCTTACAAAAAACAGGAGACCTCTGGGGAAAATGAGATTGGAGATTCCCCGGCTGAGGAAAAGAAGACCCCCAAGATAAATGGCAAAAGCCAACAGCAGCTTCAGAGAGCCTATAACTGGGTTAAAACATATGAAGATAAGCTATTACAAATTTTAGAACCAGAAAATGTGGACATTAAGAAGCTCGGTGGGAAACCGGTGGAGGAAGCCATCGAGGATGAACTTATCAAACATGTCAAGCAGGAAGATGAGGCGAAGTGGCGCTGCAAAGTCCCGGAATGCACGAAGCTATTCAAGGGACAACATTTCTGGAGGAAGCATGTCGAAAAGAGGCACACTGAATGGTTTGAAAAACTTCAGCAAGATGTTCGTATAGTACCTTCCGGATTTTCTTCCGTACAATACACTAACTCTCAGAGTATAGGTCAACTTAGTTAACACATATGTGCTAGATCCTGCACATATTGCGCCGTCACGTAGCGATGCTAACAGCAATGGTCATTTCCCCATCAATAACCACACTACTACTGGGACCCCTCGTGGTTTTAACCTCTCTTCGATGCCTTTCAACTTTCCGGCTGGCGTCGGCAACGGTATGCCTAACCCAGCAGCAATCCAGGCATTTTTCAACCCAGCGGGAATGAATGCAGGAAACTGGGGTGCTCCGGGTCTTACTGAGGATGATCGGCACCAAGCTGGGCCCATGCGGCGTACCGGAAACAGATTTAGCAATCGGCCTACTGGTCCATATGACAGACAGCAAAAGGACGTACGACAGACGCGCTGGAATAATGCTGGCCGGTTAACCCCCCCTCGTCCCGGCGGAGGTAGGCCAGGCAGCGGTCCAAGATTTGCGGATGGTGGTGCTGCGACGGTTGGCCCTCGTGAAGCTGTGCAGGGACGGAGCCTGAAGAGCTATGAGGATCTTGATGCTGTTGGCGGAAGCGGTAATGGGGAACTGAATTACTAGTCCCTTACTTTTTTTTGGGATGCATGGCGATATGTGCCTCTTGCGCCTTAGCGCGCCACTATCTTGGCTTGATTTTTGGTGGCGGGGTCTTTTCCATTCAGAATGTTTATGCTTCATCATAGGGCTGGTGTTTTCAGGGGTTACTTTTTCCCCAGTTCTTTCTTGGTTCCTTGGTCAGATACTTTCCGTGTACCTGACGATGACGAGGCAGCTTGCCCGGGTTTGGTCTCCGGATTGTAAGATTTAGTCTTAGATAGGAACAAAACATTGTTTGCGGTTCTTGGGTGCATCCGATAATCTGTGTGGAGATTAGAGATGCTAAGCTTTTTAGCGGGGATGGTCTGAAGGCATTTGTCCACCGGCCATGTCCACCGGGGCAAGACCAAGGACTGCATCACCAGGCGGGGTGGCTGTAACATGTAGCGATAGTCTCTCCTTCCTCTTCGAGGGCCGGAAGTCCTGCTTGTGCCAGGGTGCGCTGGCAGTGACGAGTGGGGCGTGGGGCTTAGGGCTTGGTGCTCACCACCTACTCCACACAGTCGGGGCAGTACCTTGGGTCAACAATGATGAAGTCACACTCAACACCACTCAAAGCGGCGCATGCAGGCCTTCTCGCTGTCGTTTACACCCGGTGACGCTTTGCGTTGCTGACTACTGAGGGCCCTGGCCTTGTTCTCGCCAGCTCCAGCTCCCACTTTCTTGTCCAAGCGCAATCACCAAAAAGCTTTGCCGCACTCTCCCATTGCGTGCACCGTCATAGCCACGCGTCAACATATCCAATACCCACCCACATACTCACATCAAGCACCCTCCCTTATGCTCTCTGAGCCCTGCCTCGCCCGTCTTAGATACTTGACGCCTTCGCCAGTGCCATTATGGCTAAAAGAACTCCCCCAGCCCTCGCTCTCAACGGGTCTATTGAGCCAACAACGATAGACAATAAAGCTTCAGGCCCTAACTTTGGCGAACCTGCACAAACGCCAGAGGAGAGACCGCGTCCCAAAAGATCGGGCACTTCTAATTTCTCAAAACTATCGACTTTTTCTGTCCCGCCGGAGGGATCTATCCTGACGGGCAAACAAGAGCATTGTAAGTAGCGACAAGCTAGAACTTCTCAGAACCTAGTCCTAATGCCCTTGTAGACTTGAAGCGAGAACTCATTTCTCAACAGACAAATTACGAAATATTAGAATTATCATCCCCCACAGCTCTTCAGAGGTTTGGAGCACCATTCCGCTCGGATGCCGGCGAGGTAGCCCCAGAGGACTCGGAGCTTCCTATACTTCGCTACATATTCGTACACCATGTTCGCAACTTTCCTTTTTTGGATCGGGCCAGGGAGAAGGAGTTTTGGCAGGACAAGTTGCAAGTTGTGCGTCGCCTGCGGTGCCCCGCGCTAATGTATAGCTGCTGACTCGGGTCTTTATGGCTTTGCAGTTCCTGGAATCTTTCGCAAATAAACACATATCATCCTCGGAAGACCGCCTAGAAGAAACTAAGAGGAGGAAGCTAGCTCTCAAGGCTGAAAAGTTGGTCGAGCTAATGATGGTATCCGGTATACCCACTGCGTCTGGGTATGAAGAACGGATTCGTTTCTCGGAGATGGAGATCGTAGAGCGTGGTGCGAGTGAAAATGGGCTCGTGATAAATGTTCCGAGTGGGCATGAAATAAATGGCTGGGACGTCAATGTGGCAGGAGTGCGGACAATGTCTGTCAAGAAGCACGTTAGGTATCACACGCACGCAGTAAGTTATTTCGATACGCCGGCTTATCGATTCTCTGGGTGTAAAAGGATTGCTAATGCTCCCAAAGGAGTTTCTTATTCGAGTGAAACAGGCGGGCAAGCCAGAGATATACGTGGGACGCCGTTATTCTGATTTCGTTCATATGCACAAACGGATAAGACTAGAATTACCAGGGAAGGTTCTTGCCCCTTTGCCTAGGAAGAACAAGAACAATTCTCTGCTTCGGTCCGAGCCAGATGATGATGCCGAGTCCATGTCGTCAGGATCGACCCAAGATACTGCCGCGCCTGAGCCCTACGACAGTGGCAACAATGGCGGTCTCCGAGGATATATCTTCAGCAATCACAGGCAGAATGCGTCGGCAACTTCACTGCGTAACAGCCGCTCTCCGCGAGCGTCAACTGACAATGTTGCATACCGAGAGCCACGGATCCTCTACAGAGAGGAGCAACGAGTTTCATTAAGGGCATTCTTACGTACATTCCTCCAAAACGATACAATAGCACAATCGAATGCTATGATTGAATTCCTGACCGGGAATCCAATAAAATTAAATGAGGAGGAGCTCGAAGACATCGAACGACGGAAGGAAATGGATGAGAAACGCATCGAGGAGCAGAGGCAATTTTACGAGATTGCAAGGAAAAGAGCACAAGAACTCGACGTGCATATGGAAAACTTTAGAAGGGAAATTGTTGAAAGAAGTGAGTATAGTTGGATGATCTATTTATCACCCTGAAATCAACTAAATGGTTTTCTTCGCAGACGGCTTATCCCACCTGTTCCAGGAGATCCGAGTGAAGAACACAATTTCGGAACTTAAGCCAGAGTACCAGAAATTTGCAGAGTGGCTAAGAATAGAGTACGTTCCGAATGACCTGATAAACGAATGAATATCGTGTAGACTTATTCTTTGCAGAGTCGCAGCAACCATCTATCATCTTTTCCTTGCCGAAGACAATTCTCCCGAGCTTTTTGCCCAAGCAAAACGTATCCACTCACTGGTACCATATACCGTCCTCAAAAACGTTATCCGGATTGCAAACCCAGCCGCGGTCATGAGCGGAGTCCTGGACCTCTTCCTTGCTCACCCATTTGGTGCGCGATCACTCATGCAGCGAATATTTGGCATGGCAATCAGCGATGGCGTCAAATCAGTGCAGAAATCGATAGACACCCTCTCAACAACGAAAATAAATGACCCTGTTCTCTGCGACAAGATCAAAGCATTCACCGACGCTGACGAAGAAACTAAGAATGCGATTCGAAGCGAGGCCGAAGCAGATGGAGTAGATATTGTGGTGGCTATCCTGCGCTCCGGGTACTTCAGCCCTGAACTTCCACCTGAGCAAATTGGCAGGGTATTCAATGCTTATGTAGCTTGGAACAACGCCGTGGAAAACGTCTGTAGCCCTCAAACAGAGACAATAGTTATAGAAACATCACTAATACTTCAGAGCAGATTGATGAAGAAATGCGGCAGGGCGCCGAGCTTTTCGCCCATCTAAAGCAGCTTCTCAAGCTCTACATGCGACAGCGCGACAAGATAATGATGTTGGAGATTATAGAGGAGGTAGGACCTTTCAGCCTTTTGTACACGGCGCTTTTTATTTATCTTTCTACGATGCTGACAATGGCAATCTCATTTTCAGCCAACCACGCTGCACCTCTTCCGCGACCTCTTCACGATATTTTACGAGCCACTTGTTCGTGTGTACAAATCTGCAAACGTTTACAACAGTATCACGGATTTTGCTCTGTTTGTCGATGACACCATTAAAGTCATTGAGTCTGCTCAACGCCAGGATGTCTCTGCTGACCCCAATCAAACCGTGCAAGCGTTCATTGACCTCTGCGCGCGGCACGAACATAACTTCTACAAGTTTGTACACGAGGTGCACATCCATGACAATGGCCTCTTTGACCAGCTCATGGGTTGGCTGGAAGGTATTCTTGAATTCCTCCGCAAGGGCCCTAAAGGGGGTGGTAAACTGGATATGAACGCACTTTTCCAGGGCGCAATGGATTCCAACGCAATTGACAAGCAGTTGGCGATTCGAGAAATCAACTCCCTGATTCGGTGGCAAACTGCGCGTAAGAAGTGGCACCAAGATAAGACGAGGCAGAAGATGGCCTCTGGTGGAGGGGATGACGCAATAGACATGATGCCTGGGATGAGTGCATTTAAAACAAGTGATTTTGGAATTAACGAGGTTGGTCCTGCATGTTTCGTCTTTGCTCATGAAATCATTTCGCTTCCCTCAACTCCAGTTCAATCCGGGCTAGTTCTATGTTATCAACAGGTGCTAATCTGATAACAACTTCCTAGCTCGATCTGCAAGACCTCGAACTCGATGAGGAAGGCAGCTACGACGAAAGCGACAGCGGTCTCGAGGACGAGGAAATTGCGGACCCTATCGCGGTCGAAAGGAAACGGAGAGCGAAGATACAGGAGCGCCTCCGGAGAACGGCAGGCGAGCCAAAGAAACCTCCAATATCCGAGTTGAAGAAGCTCCACCCGAGTTTCTTGGCCATGCTTAGATCGGTTTTGGCAGAGTAGTTGATGACGTAGGCCACCCCTCCAGCAAGGTTGTTGGGCGCGACGAATTGGCTTGCGAGCGTGTGGGTTTGAGCGTGCTTTAGATCTCCAACACAATAGAGACGGGCATCATTGTTGGCGTTCTTATGAGTGTGATTCGTATATAAATTAATACCGGATGTAAGCGACTCGTAGTCGTTTATATATCCGTAAAATTCAACACAAAAGTTGCTGTCTTAGTACATGCGGAATGTCTTGGTTTTTTATTTATTAATGCAATGCGTGAGAGGCCTCGTCGCAAAATAACATTGCTGAGTTACGTAGAATCGGTGTCTATGCAATATCTTACCCTCTATCTGTTGCTGGTCCGTTAAGGCGAGTTTTACAACAGGGGTGACAGGTATGTCAAAACTGCTTTTGAGAGAAGTCACGAGTCGTTCGAAGATTCTTATTTTTGAAGAGTCACGCGTTGTGGGAATTACCATTATAGGCTACAAGCGAGCGGCTTGTAGACGTGAGAGTTATGACTACCAACATAAAAAGGGAAGGCACCACCAACACCGATCGCTTTCCAAAGCATGCAGTTTTGACCGTCATAATCAGTCGTGGTAGTCATCGGAGGAAGCCCAAAGTGACGGTATCCAGAGAGGGCATAGCTGCCTCGGCCATGCGTTGCCGTCTTTGCGTCGTTGCAATCCAGAAGCAGCCAAATACCAAGAAGTCATGTCTTGCCAGAGCAAATGCAAACTAGAATATTCCCGCCAGAGCTTGTTCAATAATCCCCGATTGAGGTTGCGACTGCTCTTCACAGCAGCATCTCCAGTGTTTTCTCCGGCCTGGCGATGATCATCTAACTTCTGTTGTACCGAAACTCCAGTCCGTTCTACGAGCTGGTCAAAGTCAGCCTGAGCGTGCGCATTCGAAATTGACTTAAGGACTACCTGAGGCACATCCCTGGGCTGATGAGACTTCTTTGCTTGGACACTCTCTTCAAGCTTCCGGGACTTGTATTCATCGGACTTTCTCAGAGCTTGAATACGCCCCATATTGTCGGCAGCTTGAGATGGGAACTCTTGTTCTCGGTAGAGGCGGCGGTGTGAAGTTACAGCGCATGATGGAAAAGGATACCACGGTTCATAGTTTCTTTCTAGCAATGGGCGCTCTAGCTTATCCAACCGTGCTTGAAGTTGATGCTGGGAGTCTAGAGTCGTGGAATGGTGGGTCTGTGGTTGTTGGTCACGTTGTGAATCATTCCCCGCGGGGCAGACAGCCTCTTCTTTCGCCGCGGTTGAAGTATAGGGCAACTCTATAAATTCGGGAGTGATGTTGTCTGAGTATTGGACCTTCCAATTTGGCGTGTCCTTCATCAGCTTGTCCAGCTCATTCTCGGTCAGCACTATACTGAACCCTCTGTGGCATCGTTAGCAGCCAGTCAAGTACAACAGCAGAATACAGCCATCTTTTACGTTTCTTTCGTTCGCGGGTCTGAAGGAGGTTAGCTAAATAGTGCCACTCATGGTACTGCTTTATTGACTCACCCCAGGGCTCATCAGTGTAGCGCCGGTCCCACTGTAGTGATAAAGGTAAGTATAAGGCGGTTAATAGTGCGGGAGAGTACAGACGGCATTGCTAACGGCGGCCCACTCCTGGCGCGTGAGCTCTTGGACAAGCGGGTCGAGGCTACTTTCACATTTCCAAGTGATCTTAATGTCGGTCAAACCACGAACCTTTAGGTAGTAGGCGTATCGAATCTTGGCTTGTTCAATTTTGGGACGGAGGGCCTCGCATTGCTTTCCTAGGTCTTGGGCCCCTTTGAATGAAGTGCGCTCATAGCTTGGTTCGACTCAGCAATCTTTCAAGCCGTCGGAGTGACAGAAATAACGTACAAGCCAGGCAACTTCAGGAAGTCCTCTCCGGACATGTCCTCTAGCATGTGCTGGGTTATGTTTTTCGCAGCCTGCGGGTGCAACAAACACACTGCATGGTTGAGATTGTCTAAGAGCATGGCATTCGGAGTATATGACCTTTCGCTACATTAGCAAGGCTTTAACATACACGAGTGAAGGTAGAGACACAGGCAGGCAGGCAGGCAGGCTTACATGACTGTGACTGATATTCGTCGGATATAAACTAAGGTTAGGCAGGTCGTGAACAGCGAAAGCGGGAGTTCTGTAAGTCAACAGTATAGAGATGACGGGCGCTCGCAAGTATCAAGGTAGTAGTAGGGTAACAGTGCGTGGGTGGGCGATGGTGCAGGCGGAAAGATACACAAGCGAATGGCATAGTCATGATGGAAGGCTAAAAAGGCTAATGAAAAGTCAATTAGGAAACACATGCTGCAATGCATCGCAGTCAGTCAGTCAGTCAATCAGTCAGTCAGTCAATCGGTCTACAGGACAGTGACACTTCAAACAGGAAGTCGTTGCAGATGTCGTTTTGCTGTTTGCTGTTGAGTGACAGGGTAGAATAAAGATAGAGTGAAGGAGCAGCAGAGTAAAGAGAGCAAGCGAAGGGAAGGTTGACGTTGAGCCATGAACGGTACGCTATGCCCAATAAGAACTGGTACGGCCCCACAATGTTCGCCAGCAGCCCTCCGTCCCCGAGCCGTCCACCCAAGCCTCGCGACACTCTGCACTCCCCCTCTCCGTCTCTTTCTAGCACGACCGCAGTCATTGAAGGCTCCTCCAACACACTCCAACCGTCCCCCGGGCTCACTCTTGGCAACATTACCACCGCGCTTCCCTCGCTTCTCTCGCCCATGCTGCATTTCCCTCACGTCTCCTCGCATCTATTGCATCCCCTCACATCCCTCTTGTTCGCATGCTCTCCTGCAGCCTGTGTGGCGTCCCCCCGTTGCAGACCGCATCTAGATGTGCACCCTTCTAACTCTCCTTCGAATCCTCTCCTGCAATCCCGTAATCACTTATCTTGCCCGGACTGGAAACCCACTCGTCGCTTGGCTACAACTTCATTGGGCGGTCCCCGCCATTGTTATCGTAGTCGGGAGCTGCTCTTCAAAGCCGCTCCATGCCGTTGACCATGAATCTAGTCATGCGGCAACTATGCGAAGCCCAACTTCAACAAATCGTCAATATTCAGACATGCAAAGACAATGAAACGATGAGACGTATTCTCCAATTTAACCTTGGTATTGTGCGTCTGGCTCCGTTCAATAAGAATCTGCCACATTTCGCTGTGCTGCTATTGTGGTGTCAGCTGTAGAGTCAACATCCAGTGGCCCTTGTTAACACTGAAATAGTTTCCTTATTGTTCCATGTGGGAATAGCAGTTGACACGCTCCATAAATCTGCCCCTGCCCCCTCTCTCGCCATCTCTTGCCTAGTTCTTCCCACTTCGGACCATCCCATTTTCCGCCAGAGACGTAACTGACTACCGACTGCAACACCCAGCTATTCTCTCTGTCCCGTGTGCTCTTGCTCTTGCTCCCCCTCTCCATTTCCCTCTCCCTCTCCGTCTCCCTTTCACTCTCACCCTCACCCTCACCCTCACAAACTCTCTTTGCTTTCGTCAATCGGCCAACTTGATTTCTCTCATATCTGTTGCCGCACTCCGGAGCCCAGCATTACTTCACTCCGCCGTGTTTACATCTTTGCCCTCTATTCACCCGGAGCTACCGTGTACGGATACCCTCTAGGAACACCACCCAACACGACTCAACAGCTCTCTGCTTTGTCGACATCACCAAGATTATTAGATCCCTTCTCGATCCTCTGCTTCCCTCCCGTTTCTCATTACAAACAGTCAGTAATTCTACATGACTCAAAAACATGCCAACGCTCAAGGACCTCAACTGTTCCATTGAATTGGGGGGGTCGAATGAAAAGCTTCGAGAACATGGCGCTTCCTACGCTGATGGTGTTGTGGAGGCCTTCGTTGCCATCCCACCCACGCCGAAAAACTTCACCGTCCGTCTTATTTCTACGGGCTACATTGCCCCCGGTTTGGCTATGTTCGTCTACATAGATGGTGTCTATCAATGTAACCGCAACCGCCAAGGCCTTGTCATTCCAGACGACGTGAATTCTTGCAATAATGCTTGTGTTGACTTTCGCGTACGCCAGAAGGAAGAGAGGCAGGCTGATGGCAAATTCATGGGACGTGAGTGGAACTTTGAAAAGCTCAATGTCGGTTCGTACCCTCCCAACCCCAAGACCTCTACCCACGGTATAGATTTATCTAACATTGTTAAAGTCTCCGCCGATGAAGCGCCCGATGTCAGTCCGGACGTCCTCTTAAATATTGGCACTATCGAGGTCGTTGTTCTACGATGCAATGGTCGTCTTGTCGATGATAAAGCACCTAAGCGGCGGTCTTCAAAGCCCACCACGTCAAGCACTACATCAAGCACTACCCCTCCAAGAGGACCGAAACCCAACTCTCCGGCAAAAAAAGCATCACCAAAACTAGCCGTACAAGATGACGATGAAGGTGGTGTTGGCGACATGTTCGGCATATTCGATGGCACTGCGGACTATGAAGATCGCCCTCTTGCCCTAGATGGACAACCGGGAGAGCCAGGGAAATCAGGATATCAAGGAAATAGACGTTATGGCAATGACCGATCCTCTCATAGCCATTTCGGAGACTCGGATTGGCAGCATCGGAATCGATCCTTTGAGCACTACAACAGCGACTGGCCACGGAGCAAATCTTTCGGAGCACCACAAGTCGAAACCCTTCTTACCACACCTGGGCGACCAGCGAAGTCGAGGGAGTCGAACTTCCGAGACCGCCCTCACACGGCAGCAGGTCATATACCTCCAGGTAGGTGTGGACAAGACTCACATCACCACAATTCCGTCTTATCCGAAACCACGCGCCGGAATCGAAGACGGAGTAGCAATTCAGGCCAAGAGGAAAGGGAAAGCCATATTGATCCAGGCAAACAACCGATCAATATACCACGGTCATCTTATCACCAAGGTCAGCACTCTCCCAAAACATATGACTGGGCGTATCCGCATAGTTATGGGGCAAGGAAGTCTTCCAATCCCTGGGACAGCAATGTCGATGAATCTAGCTGGGGCGCCAAGGCTTCAGGTTGGCGTGTTGACCAAGACAGAGATAATGGTTGGACAACCGGCTCCCCTGACGAGGTGTCTTCTTGGACATATGCTAACGCATATGTGAACAACGAAGAAGACTCATGGGAAACAGACTTCCAACCTTGGGGCGGCAAGATCCCTGCACCTACATCCAGCAAGCACTTCCGAGGATACCCTAAGTACCAAGGCGACAAAACCGGCGCGTCAAGACTTAGCCAATCTTGGCAAGACATTCCGGCTTGGGCTCGTACTCCCTCTATTTTATCAATGGAAATTCCGAACAATGTTAGCTCGGGCATTTGGGTTGGTGGGAAGAGTAACAGGCAGGCTAATAACGTAAGCCCAAGCGCTTCAAATAGAAGTGCTCGAGCCCTTTCCGGTGGTGATGGTGGAGGGGGCAGTCAAGCTTGGAAAGACGAAAATGACAACGAGCCCTTCAAAGAAAGTGGACGGGCATCTGTCAACAAAAGTAACACCCCCTGGGGATTTCACCCCGACACCAGTAAAGGAAAAGACACACCATTTGCTGACAATGAGAAAACCTCTGGAGCAGTAAGGCGGAGTGCTAGTATTGACAAACCCTGGGAGAACAACGAGAATTCCAGACCAGGTCAATGGAACTCCGGAAAAGGGGGGGACAAGGAAAACAATGATAAAGACAAAAACAATTCAAGCAAAAAAGGTTGGAACTCTGGGGACGCAGGTGGAAAGGATATATCTTGGAATAACGAGAAGGGTAATTCTCCGAGTACCAATACGCGCAAGGACTCTGCGAACAGCAATAAAGATAGCAACGAACGTTCTAGCAACCAAGGCCGGGCCTGGGATAACACAGATTGGAACGACAAAAACCAAAACGACTCCCCTGGAGGCCAAGGCTGGAACAGCTCGGGCGATGTAGACAACAATGACCCATCGAATAACGACGACGGAGGCGACAACACTAATAACTGGGATGACAACAATAATAATGCTGGTGAAACGTCCAACTGGGACACCAACGACAACAACGAAAATAGTGGGGAACCTTCGGGCTGGGATGACCAGGAAGACCAGGCCAACGATGCAAAACACGAGTCCAATTGGAATAATTACCAGGGAAATGATCAGAATAACGACACATCTAACTGGAACGATAGCTCCAACTATCAAACCAATAACCAAGCAGACGACTGGAATCCACCCACCCACAAGCAAGACTCTGCTTCCAAGAAGGAAAAGCCCAGACCCGCATCTCATCACAACAAACCTAGCCCATCCAAACACTCACCGGGCCCCAGCGTATCCCCCAAACCCTACTGGGCCACCTGGGCAGCCACTCAGCCATCTCAAACACCACTGTGTAAAAATACTCCCGGTTCGCCCGGTGGACGTGCTGCAACACTCTACCTCGAGCCTGAGGAGCTGCTCTATAAGATCCCAGAAACTCTCGCAGAGAAAGAGCAGCTCGAGCATCAGGTCCGCGTTGGAAAAGGTGCCGAATACCACCACCGAGTGGGGAGACCAGCCTATATCGATAGCCTAGAGAAGCCGTACGCAGTATTTAGATTCAAATACCGCAGTCGTCCGATGCTGAAGCGCATCTTGGGGGATGAGTTTGATGAAGGGTTAGAAGACGAGAGCGAAGAGATGGTGAAGGAGAAACTTATGGGTCTGAGCAAAGAGGAGATCATTGAGGAATTTTTGAGGGTTAAGGTATGTCAAAATATTTCTCTCTAAATTGCTCTGCAATAATTTATTCGCGGAATATTAATACTGACTCCTTTTAGGCAGCATCAGGCTCCGGCACTAACCTCGCCTCACACAGCGATGATGTGTCCGCCGGCGCATCGAATGATCAGGCCAGCGTCCACTCTGGAGCCAGTCATAGCTCTTCGAAGCAATTCTCGACGAAGTCATCGCTTAAATCCGGTCCGAGGAAGACACCGTCTAGTCACGGGTCACGACACGGTAACGATGATTGCAATAGTGGAAAAGGCGGCGTGACTTGGAAGAGCGACAGGGCTGGAAGCGGCGGAAGCGGCTGGAACCAAAGCGATGCCGGTGGTGGAGCCCAATGGGACTCCAAGAACAGCGTCAAAGGTAACGGCAACTCAGGCAGCGGTAGAGGTTCTTGGAATGGTGGAGGTGGAGGTGGAGGCGGTGATATTCAGTGGTGAGCAAGTACGCAGAGGTTGCAATCTACATGGCGGCGATGGTGTGGGGAGTTTGACTTGGATAGTCCGGAAAAGTGCACTTGTGCTCAATGGCTTTGGTTTCTTTCACTCTACGGGAATTTCTCAGATCGGACACTTGAAGGGGCGCTCCAAATGCATTTTCATGACTCAGTGGTTTATAAAAACAGCGGCCTGCTTAGCAGCCTTCTACAGAGGCGGAAAGCTGGCACATGTAATGCGACGGAATGGAACGGGTTAGTTGACTAGATGGATTTTATCTTGGAAGAATGGGTATCAAATATACGAACAAATCAGATTTTTTTTCCCTACATTACGTGCGTTGGGATTAAAATGCATTAGGGAACGTTCGGTTGCAATCTAACTTTAGATCAGAAACTCTTTAATCTATGCACCTTTTAGTGTTAACTAGTTGGTAATTAGCGGCGTCTACTTCTAAGGCTTAGTTAAATCTAAAATTAAGTTAATTATTCGGTAAGGCTCTAGGTAAGGTTTAGAATTTAACTTTACATAATATATAATTAATTTTAGTAAGCGATTAAATAAACACCTTTCCCATTAGGCCTCTATCGCGACTTTTTGTTATAGTATTATAATAGAGTCTCCTACTCCTACTATTCCTTAATTAACGCCCTCTACTTAGTTAATATTTTCTTTATCTTCCCTTACCTCCTATAGGAGCCGAAGTAGAGCTATAATAACGGCCGCAACGGCCGCGATACCCGCAAGTTTAAGGAAGTTGCATATAAAATAAATAACTAAGATAGAGGAGGCGATATTAGAAGGCCTTATTAAGGCTATTTAAAAAGGATATTGCGTAAACAGCTCTTATAAAGCTAAGGGTTAGAAGCTTACTCTTAATTATATACTAGCTATTACCCCTTAGGCAGTTAACCTAAAGCAAGTTAAAAGTAAGTATAATAGTTATAAGAAGGATTAGAGGATATAGAAGGAGCTCTGCGCCCTCTTTAGCTAGGGGTAAGATAAAGCCAAAGGCATACCTGTTGCCAGTAAGGACGTTATAGATATATACTTTAAGGCTAATCCCAAGGCTATAAAGTTTTATAATATACTACCTACCTTTCTAAATATACTATAGGAGCTATTTAAGGGAGTTCTAGCAACAGGGAGTAATATAAGGTTAATTAATAAGGTAATTAAAAGCTATATAAACCTAGAGCTCCTCACAACCAGAGCCTTACAGGCAATAGATTTAATAGATATAGAAGATAAGGAGGGAGGTAAGAATAATCTTAAGTTAGAATTAGCTCGTAGCTCTATTAAACGCAGTTAGTTAAGGTTATCTTTAATTAAGCACTTAAATACTCCTTCTATACTAAAATCTTCCTCTTTAACGCCGAGTCGAACTTCCTTATTAGCAATAAGAAAGTAGGCTATTAAATAAGCTACTAGAGAGACTAAATCTAATACAAAGCGCCGGCGAATACGGCAAGTTATGGATTCTCTAGAAGAGACAGTAGAGTAAATTACTAGAGAGATAAGAGCTACTAGACAGTTAATTACCTAGAAGTCTCCTTAAGAGAAGGCTTCTATAGAGTTTATTAAGGAGTTTAGTCACCTAGATCTGGTAGAGCAACTAGTTATCCTATAAGCTTTTAAGACCAAGTTAACTACTAAATTATTCCTTATAACGGCTAGAGTTGCAGGGCTTCGGCAAAGCTTAATTAATAATATTTTAGCTAGCAGGAAGGAGGGCGATTAGGAAGGTAGGATTTAGTGAGATTTAATTAAGATCTAGGTAAGATTTAAGCTAGAATTTGGGTAATATCTAAGCAAAATTTAGGTAAGATTTTAATTGTTCTTTAACGTCTCACTATATACGCAATTAAGGAGCAATATATAGAGGGAAAGTATATAGATTTCTATAGTAAATATACCAAATCTACTATAGATTCTCATTTAATTGGCCTGCTAATTGCCTGGCAGTAACTCTCCTATATAAGTTGCGCAATCTTGTTACGTCTTTAGTTTATAACTACGTCGCTTTCTTCCTCTATAAGCCTTACGTCTTCCTTATCTATCTCCTTATCCTCTGTCACTTTAAAGCTATTTAGATTATCTGGATTATATATATTAATGAAGTTATAAATAGCCGTTAAGGCGTACACTACCTTAACCTATGTTTTTAGAGGTAGATTGCGCCTGCTAGCTTTAAAGTACCTAAATTAATGCTTAAAAACACCTATAGTACGCTCCACCACGTTCCTTAGTGCCATATGCTGAAGATTAAAGAGTTCCTTAGCGTTTTAAGGCCTTATATTTGCCTGCGCCTATTTATAAAGATAATATTATATACCATAGTAGGGAGTTAGTGTTATAGGCGTATTAGAGTACCTAGTATCCGCAATATAGTATCTACTAGGTAAGGCTTTAAATCCTTTAACTTTAGCCGAATTTATTACTCTACTATTATAAGCAGTACCCTCCTACCCAGCTAGGACGTACACGAAGTTTATCTGGAAGTTAATAGCTATAAGTACGTTCTACATTAATTCTCTCTTCCTACCGCGCCATGGAGCCTGTTTTTTATACCTACCCTTAATAGAAATAGGAAGATAAGTACTATTAAAAGCTCTAATATAATTAGCAAAAAAAGGATATTATTTAGGATCCTCAGCAATCTCATCCAGGGTAATATTTTAAGGAAGTTAAACAACTTCCTTATATAACTTTAGAAGGCCAGAAAGAACTTTATATACGGCTCTATAAGGCAGCAAATTAAAATAAGAAGTTTAAGCTAGTCACTAAATACTTACTAGTGGATCGTTGCTAAGGAGTGTTAAGTTATCTTACTTAGTAGCCTATACAATGTATTATTACTAAATATTATTAGGAATATTATAAGCTTCTTAGCCGCTAATAGAAGCTTTATATCCTTAAGGCTACTATACTCTTGCAGCTAATTAAGGAGCTTTTTAAACACCTTAGGCTTTATCCAGGTAACGCTTAGAAGTTGTGCCTTATAGCTATAGAGCAATTATATTATCCACCTTATGCCTCGCTATATATTAGTATGCTGAGTACAGACGCCACGCGGAAGGAGTATTATTACGATTATAAAAGTTAGAATAAGGGCATTGTAAAATACGTGCAGTTATAACTGCAGTAGTGTCGCGGTTAGGGTAAGCAGAGACGCTATATTATAAGAAGTCGTTAATTGGGCAAAGCTTTAGATTTAATCTGGAATTTAAAGAAGGAGCTTTAAGCTCTAGATTTAAACTAACGCCAAGGCCTTAGTTCAGATTCTATATACGGTATAGCTTGCGGGTTTGACGCGCTTACCGATCTGGAGGAGCTTCAGATCAGAAAGTCATCAGATTAACTGAACGATCGCATCAGAATCAGATTTGAGCTTCAGATCGGTTCTGTTCTGGAGCCTCCAGATTCAATCTAAAGTTGCAACCGAACGTTCCCTTATCTAAAGCCCACCAGCGCCCTCTGATATTGTCCGGAAGGCCACTTCGGCAGGTAATCTGAAGCTGGCGCAAAACATCCGCTTTTTCGGTGCCACGTCCCTTACATCCCAGATCTGAGTTTCTGGAGTGCTGGGTGTGATTTCATGGCCCAACAGTCTAGATATCTCTGCGCAGATCTCGTGCGCTTGGGCAACGTTGTTATCGCTCTTGGTACTGAAGCAGTAGGCGTGGATCATAGGCAACGAGACGGATGTGTGTGGGGTAAAGAGTTTACGGATGTCATTGCATGAAGATGGTACGTTGGCATAGAGGCCAACGAAGGATGGGAGGAAAGTTAGGGCGCTCGCAGGCAGGTTCATGACATAGTGGGAGAAGATTCGCGGTTGGACGACGGTCTTTAATGGCGTAGGAGGATTGGGAGATGCAATGGAGGTGGAGCTTCGAGACGTTTTCGTCTTGGGGTAAATCGGGACAGAGTAGGTTGTTTGAAGCAGGGAGGAAGTGGCCGTGCGGATGAAGTCATGGCCATTCGAATTGAAGGAGCGGACAAAATCTGTGACCTGAGAAAACCATGTTAACAGGAAGTGCAAGGGTTACGAGAAAGCGGCTGCATACCTTATTCCGCTTTATTGCATCGGTAAGACTAGCGTAGCTTTCTGGGTTTAGGTCGTTTGCCCACGCGAAAACGCGTTTCTTCCCCGCCGGAACAGCGAAAGGCCCCACCCCAGCCATTACATCGCAAATGGCATCTCCCTCGTTGAACATGGATACCAGGCGTTCATGTTCTGTATGTAGTCGGCTGTTCCAGTACACCTTTGCGAAGTCAAAACGGAAAGCACAACCTTGCTCGTGCACTTCGACATTGAGGTTATCAGGCCCGACTAGCACTTCGTATTGGAAAGTGCGGTATTCGTTCTCTTCACCAACACGATCGAGCTTGTTGATGACGGTTTGGACCGTAGGGTTCTTATCCCGTAGAATATCAGCTATGAGGTGTTTACATGGAAGAAACCGATCTCGGAGGTTGAGGTGTGCTGCACAAGAAGTCAGAACTGGTGGAGGATGCTCGAAATAGTTGTCCCACCAATGTGACCAACAAGACTGAACCCTGTGGGTACTTCATCGCCCTCTTCGCCAGGCAGAATGGCCTGGACAATATCGGCTGGAAGCTATCAGCTTGTCTGCTAGAATAATTGAACATAAGTACACACAATATGTCCAATGGCTGTAATCCAGGTGGAGTTCATAAGGTATTACACCAACGGTACCGTTGCCGTGTAGCTCTCGTAGTTTAGAACTCCACGTCTGCAAGTCTGTCTACTTCGGTCAACCGCAGTTATATCTAATATTAATATTTTGAGAGACTACCATCATGCTTGATCTCTGGCCTCAGGACGATGCACTTCCCACCCCTCAGAGCCTTTTCCTCCACCGGGTCGGGCCTTACAGGCGCGATACGGTTTTGTATCAGCGCCTCCTTACTATTCTCCAAGACCTTTCTGCAGAGCGAAATATCCTTGTTGTCGAGTATCCTGGCAGCTGAGGTAGGGATTGTCTTCTTAAAGAACGTACGGTCGAGCGTCCTCATGGACCGATTCATAGGAGGGCGGAACATGGCTTCGTCAGGCATCGAAATTTGGTGTTTGAAGAATGCTCCAGCACAAACTATTGAAGTGGAGTTTTTGAGTATTGGTGTATTAGTGTTACAGGGCGCAAGAAAAGAGGGTATTTTCTTGGAAGCTGTGACCACAAGCCACACGCGGATGAACGTTTGGTGTGTCATGCAGGCTGCACATGCACAGATCCTCCGCCGCAGACGCCAGGACGCCCGAGTTGCAGCAATTTCAGGGCCGACAATCATCAATTTCGCGCCCCTCGCCTCAACAAACGCGACACTCTCTCCTTTCCTCCCACCGCGACGCCTCAGCGATGAGGCCGCCCGATCGGCTTGGCTAAGGAACCTTTGCTTTACCATCTCTAGAGGAGAAGCCGCTTCGTCGAGCTCCGCCTAGGACAACGACCGCAACAGCCATGGCCGCGGCTGGGGGAGGAAACATTAAGGTGGTGGTGAGGGTGAGGCCTTTCAACGGCAGAGGTGTGTAATACCATTCCGCACAGTTTGACGCGTGTCTGACTATGTATAGAGCTTGATAGAAAGGCAAAATGTATTGTTCAGATGAAAAACGAACAAACCATTCTCACTCCTCCAACGCACATCGACACGAAATCGAAAGCTGCGAAAGCTGCCCTAGAAGGTACCAAGACATTCGCGTTCGATAAGAGTTATTGGTCTTTCAATCGCAATGATCAACATTTTGCTGGGCAAGAAGACCTGTTCACCGATCTTGGTAAACCGCTTCTGGACAATGCTTTTCAGGGATATAACAACTGCATCTTCGCATATGGGCAAACCGGATCTGGCAAATCGTACTCGATGATGGGCTATGGGGAAGAGGCTGGTGTTATACCCAAGATCTGTAGGAACATGTTCGAAAGGATCGAGGAGATGCAGCATGACAAGACCCTTAGCTGTACCGTGGAAGTCTCGTACTTGGAAATATACAATGAGCGCGTGCGTGACCTTCTCAATCCGTCTACCAAAGGGAATCTGAGGGTTCGCGAGCATCCCTCGACCGGGCCTTATGTGGAGGATCTTGCGAAGCTTGTGGTGCGCTCCTTTTCGGAAATCGAAAACTTGATGGATGAGGGTAACAAAGCTCGGACGGTTGCTGCGACAAACATGAACGAGACTTCTAGTAGATCTCATGCAGTATTCACCTTGACTCTATCTCAGAAGCGTCACGATGTGGAGACGAGCATGGACACTGAAAAGGTGGCAAAAATCAGTCTTGTAGATTTGGCTGGCTCAGAACGAGCTACTTCGACCGGTGCAACAGGAGCTCGATTGAAGGAAGGAGCTGAAATTAATCGATCTTTGTCAACCCTAGGCCGCGTTATTGCTGCACTAGCGGACCTATCATCTGGCAAAAAGAAGAATGCGTCTATGGTTCCCTATCGAGATTCTGTATTGACATGGCTGTTGAAAGACTCTCTGGGAGGCAACAGCTTGACGGCTATGATAGCTGCCATCTCGCCAGCAGATATCAATTTTGAAGAAACTCTCTCGACGTTGCGCTACGCGGATTCTGCTAAACGCATCAAGAATCACGCTGTGGTCAACGAAGACCCAAATGCCCGAATGATCAGAGAACTGAAGGAAGAGCTTGCGCAGCTTCGCTCCAAGCTCAGCGGTGGGGCTTCTCCAGGCCTGACAGAAGAACAATATGCCCCAGATACACCCCTAGAAAAACAAATTGTCTCAATCACCCAGCCAGATGGAACTGTCAAGAAGGTCTCAAAAGCCGAGATTGCGGAGCAACTGAATCAGTCCGAAAAGCTGTATAAGGATCTTAATCAAACCTGGGAAGAGAAGCTACAGAAGACGGAGCAGATTCACAAGGAGCGAGAAGCAGCGCTGGAAGAACTCGGGATCAGTATTGAGAAAGGGTTCGTTGGGCTGTCTACCCCTAAGAAGATGCCCCATCTCGTGAACCTGAGCGACGACCCTTTGCTCGCAGAATGTCTGGTTTACAATCTGAAACCTGGAACCACCACAGTAGGGAATGTCGACACAGCAACAACCGCAGAGATTAGATTGAACGGCTCGCAGATTTTACATGACCATTGCACATTTGAAAATGTGGATGGGGCAGTCACAGTAGTTCCGAAAGACAATGCAGGAGTAATGGTAAATGGCATTCGAATAGAAAAGCCAAAACGCCTACGAAGCGGTTATCGAATTATCCTAGGCGACTTTCATATATTTCGATTCAACAATCCGCAGGAAGCTCGAGCAGAGCGTGCTGAGCAAGGAAGCCTACTTCGACACTCTGTAACAGTCTGTCAACTTGGTTCCGCGTCTCCTCGGCCAGGGCATGAAAGATCTTGGAGCAACATTAGTAGACCTGAGTCAGAGTTCGATTCTGAAAGCCCACGAGCGGCATCTCCAGCTCCGTTTCAACGAAATGGGCGCGATTCAGATTGGTCATTTGCTCGACGGGAGGCAGTCACTGCGTTATTGGGCCCCGATCAGAAAATAACATCTCTTACGGATGAAGAGCTCGATGCAATCTTCGATGACTTACAGAAAATCCGGGCCACCCGCAAAGGCAGGCCGGAAAGTCGACTGTTTGACACAGAAGATGACCTTGACTCTGTAACATCGTACCCGGTTCGAGAAAAATATGCTTCTATTGGCACAATTGACAATTTCTCGTTGGATACTGTGTTGACCATACCTTCTACACCCCAGCCAGGTGAAGAGGATGAACGTTTACGGTTAGTAAGAGAAGACATGCAAGAAAAGCTCGAGAAGCAAAAAGAAGAATACCAAGCAAAACTAAAATCCGCGGAAGAAGCTAATGTCGAGATTGAGGAGATCAAGGCAGAGAAAGCCAAGATGGAAGAGAGCCTACGCGCTGTCAAGGAGGAGATGCAGAAGCAGCTACGAGATCAAAAGGAAGAATTCCAGCGCCAAATCCAAGAACTCCAGCAGCCGGCCACACCACAAACCAACAGCTCAACCGAGCCAACCGAAAAGCAGCTGGAACTTGCGAAAGCCGCATTCGAGCGCTGGCGACAGCGGAAGTATGTTGCAATGGCGGAGACAATTCTTCAAAACGCTGCAACGCTCAAGGAGGCTCAGGTCATGAGCCAGCAGATGGACAAGCATGTCGTTTTTCAATTTTGCATCGTAGACGTCGGCCACTCCTTCGCTTCATCCTACGATCTCGTGTTGAATGGCATACCGGGTGAGGATGACGAAGACCTTGATATAACACCCAAGCCTTGTGTCGGCGTAAGAGTAGTTGATTTCAAAAACCAAGTGGTCCACCTTTGGTCGCTACAGAAACTCCGGTTTCGCGTTCGGCTCATGCATCAGATGCACCAGTACCTCAATCGACCGGAATATCTGCAGCATTTCAGCCTCGAAAATCCTTTCTCTGAGCCATGTATGCCTGAATACTCACGCATTGGGGATGTCGACGTTCCACTTGCTGCAGTGTTTCAATCTCGTGTCCAGGACTTCAGTCTTGATGTAATATCCCCATACACAGCAAATGTCATTGGCATTGTCAGACTATCCCTGGAGCCTTCATCAGCCGAAGCGCCATCCACAACTTTGAAGTTTAATGTTGTCATGCACGACCTAGTTGGATTCCCAGAGCGCGAGGGGACAGATGTTCATGCTCAACTTTTTGTTCGGGGTATATCTGATGAAGGTGGAGCCACAACTACGCAGATGATCAAGGACTTTGATGAAGGTGCTGTGCGATTTGAGAGTGTTCACAGCATGAGCCTTCCTTATGCGAGTCCGCAAACATCATCCTTAAGGGTCTCGATCTTCGCAAAAGTCACAGCCATGCACCTTGACAAACTACTAAGCTGGGATGACATGCGCGATTCAGCTCCTCGAAAAAAGCAAAAGCGCTACAACTCTCGTCTCCCAGAGTCTGAGTTCTACACAGAAGAGCTTCATGATATTTTCTCGCGAATTCAGATCCATGAGATATCCGAAGATGGGACTTACCAGCCTGTAGAGGTCATTCAAAACAATACTCTCGACACGGGAGCATACCAACTGCACCAAGGGCTCCAGCGAAGGATTGTAATCAACTTAACCCATACATCTGGCGAAACTCTACGATGGCAAGACATCTCAACATTAAGGATGCGTCGAGTACGCCTCCTCGACTCTTCTGGGAATGCACCAGCCTTAGACAGCCCCATACAAGAAGTACCCTTGAAGCTTGTCTCTCCACCTATAGTAAAAGATAATGCAGACGGAACGACCAATGTTACCTTTATTGGCCAGTGGGACTCTAGTATGCATGGTTCTCTGCTTCTTGACCGAGCCACTCCTGAGAAGTATCGTGTCCAGGCATCTCTGCTGTGGAATGTAAGTAGTACGAAACTCAGCGAACCAATGGTATTCTCTCTCGATCTTTCTCTCCAAATCCGGTCACGATCATACATCCGCCCAACCTCCATACTCATGCAATTTTGGAATGCTACCCGTGTCGTCCATTCCATAGTTGGTATATTCTCTGTGACAATCCGACCAACTTCAGTCAAACGCGCCACTGACCTTTGGCGAATGAACACCCGTGACGACTTCGTCAAAGGTGAGGAATTACTGAGCGGTTGGACACCTCGGGGCGTTTCTTTAGTTCGCGACTTCATCAACACAGAGAAACGGCGGCGGCGGATTGCTGAGATTGAAACGGCACGAAGCGTGCTCAGCTCTCGGGCTCTAACAACTAATGGCACCGCATCTCCGACCTCGTCCTCCCTGGACGAGCGACAAACCCAACTACTCACACGCGTCCTCTCTCTTTGGCAAACAAAGAAGGCTCCTGCCGAAATCATCCTGACAACAACGAACCTCGAACCCCCTGCATCGGGTGCGGCTTTTGCTCCTCGTCCGGTCGACTCTCCCAGCCCTGCACCTACCCTAGTCGCCACCGTTCGGCACATCCCCAAGAATCCGTCTCTGGTGAAAGGCGGCTACCTACTCATGCCAGACTCAAGCAATACACGCTGGGTGCGGCGGTACGTCGAATTACGACGCCCATACCTACATATATACAGCGTACCTGAAGGTGACGAGCTAAACGCCATTAATCTAACCAATTCACGCGTCGACCATCAGCCTCAGATAGCAAGGTTACTTATAAGCAACGGAGCTGGAGCGGCTGCGGCAAGAAGCCGGGAGAGCGTCTGGGCTGTTTTTGCGAGGAGTAACACGTATCTCTTCAGGGCGAAAGGTGAAAGAGAGAAGATCGAATGGATACTTAGGATAGATCAGAGCTACTTTAGTAGCTCAGGCAGCGAGACCCCCGAAGATTGATCTCTGCAGGTTGGAGCTTAAACACGTCTTATAGGAACTGGATTGAATAGCTGGAATATGCCGGCGTCCTGACATTTTATTTTCCTTTGTCACTGGAGAAATTGGAAAAAGGACTCAATGTGCTGCTTCGCTTTGGGTATACTGTTACAGGTTGCACAGGCACGTCGGTGTTTTGGGCTGATGATTGCATTTAGAGGCGCCGACAGCTTTCTGCTTTAGTCCCGATTCTGTCACTATGCTCTCATTTCTTGTTTGTATCGGCGGGGGCCGTCATTTTGGATACCCACGGGCTGTTCCTCTAGTTTCAAATTTGTTTAATCGGAGAAGACAAAATTCTCGCAACATGTGTTGGACACATAAATGGTTACGGTGGACAATTTACCGTCCTTCCGGAAAGGCATTTTCTGCAGTGTAGCAACATGGTGTCCAGGATTTGCAGCATGCTATAAATTAAATACCCCTCATTGCCGTCAATCATTCGGCAGCATCGTGGCCAATTCTTCCGATCCGTCCTGTCTGGCTCTCTACCCTCCCGTCATGTCTTCTAGGGAAGTATCTCCGAGATCTAAAAATCTATAATATGGCCCCGTCCTAACAATATTATCACTAAACTGTTCTAGGGTGATCTCCTGTGGGCGAACCGCAACTGAGAATTGATATGTGCCTTATTTCTATCTTCACCGACTTTTAAATGTTAATTACAAGATTTACAATAAAAATACGTATCACTTCAAGAATCACGCTAAATGTTTACTTTACAGACACTCCACACTATGAAGCTCCACTCCCTTCCCGCCACCATCGCCCTAGCGATCATTGCTACGACGATAGCTTCCCACCCCGACCATGTGCTTGACCATGATCCCGCTGAAGCTCCGGGTACTCCAGCATTTGGCTCAGATTTCACTTATCCCTTCCCCGTTCACCATTACCACTTTGTCTCGCAAGGTCAACATCTTGCCATGGCCTACATGGACGTCCAGCTATCCCGTGCTCCAAATCACCGGACTGTAATGCTTATGCACGGAAAGAACTTCTGTGGCGCAACATGGAATGCCACAATCCATGTCCTAGCCGCTGCCGGTTATCGCGTTATTGTGCCTGATCAGATTGGATGGTGTAAAAGCTCAAAACCGCACGACTACCAATTCTCGCTACATCAGTTGTCTTTAAATACATATGACCTGCTCGGACATTTGGGTATCCCAGCCAAGCAAAACATCACAGTAATAGGTCACAGCATGGGTGGGATGACAGCCATCCGCTTCGCCTTGATATATCCAACCTTTACCGAAAGACTAGTCTTAGCAAACCCCATCGGCCTCGAGGACTGGAAAGCTCTCGGAGTGCCATACCAGCCCATCAACACAACCTACTCCCAGGAGCTAGCATCAAATTACTCCTCCATTCGGGCTTACGAGCAGTCTACCTACTACGCTAACACCTGGAATTCTTCCTACGATGTCTGGGTCAACATGCTCGTAAATATCTATCGCAGCCCTTTCTATGGTGCCGCCTTTGCGTGGGATATGGCTCTTGCAACAGACATGGTTTTTACGCAGCCAGTCGTGTACGAATTCCCACTGATAACCAGCAAAACACTGCTCTTGATTGGAGACAAGGACAATACGGCGATTGGCAAGGCGTGGGCGCCAGATAGCATTAAACCGTTACTCGGGCACTATGAGGTGCTGGGTAAGAAGGTTGCTACCCTTATCAACGGGAGTAAATTAATGGAGTTTGCGAATTTGGGCCATGCGCCGCAAATCCAGGCGCCGGATGTGTTTCATGAGGCGTTGGTGGGTTGGCTGAGAGCTACCTAGACACGGAAGGTGGTGTAATTTTATTCTCTAGATGCCAGGGACATTGGAGGGGTGTGGTTGGTGTGTGTTGTTGGCTAGGAGTACTCGGCACCAGTTTTCTCGATGATGAATGAATGAATGAGTAGGCCCAATAGGAGTCCGTGCCACCTCGCGCACAGTGCCACCTCTCGCACACCCTTTTCCTATACAAAATCGTAAAATATCGCAAATTTTCAGCCTTTATAAATAGCAACCCTTAAGGCTATTATTATAAAATTTCAAATATAGTATATTTAAAGCCTTAAATATACATATATGGCGTTAACCTTTCTCTAGGCGGCGACGTTAATCTAAAACGGACCAAGAAAGAGCTGGGGGCACCCTTCTCTAGGCGGCGACGTTAATCCAGAACGGACCAAGAAAGAGCTAGGACGAACCTGTATAGGCAGGCTAGAACGGACTTAAATACAGGTATTGGTTAAAATGGGAGGACAACAAGTTTAGTTAGTAGGTGGCTGAGGGACGGTAGCTGCGCGGCGTTGAGTTATTATGGGCCCACGCCTGCAAGACACGGTCGGCCTGTCGTTGTAAGAGCGTCACAGGTAACGCGAAGCAGCCAACGGCTATAGGGCGTGGTATACAATGGCAGTGACGGACGACTCTAGGAACCTTACCCCTTTACTAGGCTCTAACTCCTAGTGGACCTGTCTTGGAGGAAGGATCAATACCTTATTAATAACACTGTCTGTATAGCCCAAAAGGACGGATGTGCGTGTTGGTCTATTTAGGCAGGGGCAGGCTGTAGGGATAGGCTTATAGAGCAAATTAGGTGCATATAGGTAGGAGCTGGCTTTGTCCACCAGCTGCTACGTTAACCGTGGCAAGGAACTGGGCAAGCAGTTTAGGCAAACTTGCTGTATATAGTAGTTTTATAATGTATATATATTCTAGGACGCCGCGCAACATTACCAGACCAAACAGGGACACAAGGGACACATAGGACATAAGGGAGAGGACGCCCAGTAAAAAGACCCCTATAGACGGCTACGGCAAGTTCAAGGCCGGGACAATCAAGAATTAGATTTAACGCGGCAAACATAACACACGCAGCTGGCTTATAAGGGGCACATAGCCAACTAGTAAGAACGGGGGAAGAACTAGAGGCAATAACAAACTTAAATTTAGAAAGGCTAGTAGGAACATAAGATATAGAAATAGAAAGCTCTATACAAAATAAGTAGTGGCCAGGGAGCAAATATAGGAGATAGAAGTTCTGAACATTTTAAAGAAAGTGGAAATGGAAGAAGCGAGGAGCAAAGAAGAGATAAAGGACCCCCGTTAGGGGTCCGCCACTTAACCATTATATAGTATAACTGCGGCAATATAAACCACCGTCTAGCAAGGCCACTACTAGACAGTTTAGACCTAGAGAAACACCATATTCTTGCCATATAAGAGCCATATTACAATACCTACATATAATTAATATACTGCCCCTAAGGATTCTAGCTCCTATATAAACCAAAAGCAGCTATACGCATATGCTTTATAATTAGCAAAAATATCAGCCTTGCCTTATGGTTATAGCAGGCAGTTAACCCAGATATTGCAGTTATAACTATCCAGACATATAAGGGACTAGTATAAATTATTAATGTCTATAACCCTAGGGTTAAAGGGGTAGTATAGATAGAGAATATTATATCTATAATAAGCTTGCTAGAAACTAAATACACAGAGTCCATCCTACTAGGAGATATAAACCTCTACTATCTATAGTAGGGGGGCATCTATGTTACTGCTAATTAATAGGCAGAGTGCCTACTAAGAGCTATAGATAATAGGGGCCTTAAGCTAGCTACCCCCCCAGATGCAATTATATGGCAATAGAGCACCGCTAAAAGTATAATTAACCTTACAATTATAGACAAAAACCTATACCAGAGACTTAAAAGGTGCTCCCCTAAAGAAGAATAGGTACTTACCTTAGACTATATCCCTATCCAGATATAACTAGATCTGGACATTAAGGCGTAACTAAATGGTAAAAGATACGCAATAAGGAAGCTTAATATAGATAGCTTCCTTAATATAATTAAACAATAACTCTAAGACTTAGAAGAAATCCACCTAATACTAAATAAGCAAGGCTTATTAGCTACCCCTAAAGAAATTAATTAAAGACTAGAAAGGATCTAGGCAGTAATTAAAAGCAGGCTAGAAGAGCACTGCCTAGTTTTAAAACCAGGCCCCTATACGCGATATGCATAGTCCGCATAATGCGCGGCCCTTATAGCCGGCTAATAATAAGCAAGGAGGAAATATATAAGCAGCTATAATTCTAAGGACGAGAGATAATATAAAGACACAAGAAACTAGCTAAAGAATACCCTAAGAAAAAAAGCAAGGATTAACTAGAGATAGTTTATAAATAAATATACTACTAATTTAAGTCTCCCCTATAACAAGGGCCTTTGGACCATAGTAAAATAGGTAAAAAAAAAGGCGGGATACCTAGTAGAAGATCTACACCTACTACCCCTATAAAGAGCAGGCGAACTATAGGCCACAAGCAACAATAATAAGAAGGTAAAGATCCTTATAAAAAGATTTTTCCCTTAACCGGCTCTAGCAGACCTTAGCGATATTACTAGTAAAACACTAGTGACTTGCCTAAGGGTTAACAGCGACATAACAACTAAAGAAATGGCTAGAACTATTAGCTGCCTCTTAAACAATATAGTATTAGGACTAGATGGGATTCTAAACAAAGCCCTAAAGACCTATGGACCACTTATAGCACCTTAGCTTGTAGATGTAGCCAGAGCATGCTTTGTAATAGGCTACTACCCACAACTTAGAAGATCTATAACGACGGTTATCTTATAAAAAGAAGGTAAAGCAGACTACTTAATCCCAGGAAGCTACCGCCCTATTGCCTTAGAAAACACCCTAAGTAAGATCTTAGAAAAGGTTATAGCGGACCACATAACAGACATAGTAGAGGAACACGCCCTACTACTATAAAGCTAAATAGGGGTAAGAAAGAATCGCTTAACGCTATTAGCACTTACACTACTTACTACTACTATTAAAACTGTATAGGCTATGTAAAAGGACTTTATAGTATTAATACTTAGCCTAGATATTAGCAGCGCCTATAATAATATACCCTATAAGCGTCTCCTATACATCCTTAGGGTAAAGGGCTTCCTAGAATAGATTATTTAGTTTATTTAAGGATTTATAGGCCAGAAAGAAATGTTATTAGTCTTTAGCAGATACCAGAGCCCCCCTATTATAGTTATAATAGGAATACTATAAGGATTACCTCTATCGCCTATACTCTTCCTCTTCTTTATAAGTAACCTACTTAATACTTTTAAGGAAGGGGCAACCTAGGGGATAGGCTTTATTAATAACATAAACCTAATTATATATGGGCCAATAGCCGCAGAGAACTATAGGACACTAGAGAAAGCCTATAATACCTATATAGAATGGGCAAGATAATATAGAGTCTAATTCTTACCAGAGAAATACTAGCTAATCCATTTTATAAGAAAACATAACTAATCTGTAGATCTTTAGCATATAATCTATATTTAAGGCTTTAGAGGTCAACTGGTTTAAGGCCTAAGGGTATTAGGAGTATAGGTAGACAGTAAGCTCTAGTAAAGCGTATATACGGCGCAAGCGGCCTATAAGGGCTAAGCATAGTATATCGCTATATCCAGGATCATTAATTCTATATAGGGTCTATGCTTCTAGAGGTTACGCCTACTATATATAGCAGTTGTCTGGCTAACTATAACGTATAGATCTAGCATTTGGGCCACTAGAGAAACTAAAAAAGGCCCCCCTAAATTACTCCTTAAACCACTCTAAAAGGTCCAAATAGCCTGCCTTAGGAGTATAATAGGTGGGTATAAGCGAATGGCCATAGTACTGCTTAAGAAGGAAGCCAATATTCCCCCCCTATAACTATATATTAAAGCCAATGCAATGTAAAGGGTGTAAAAGGAACGCAACTTTAACGTTATAAAGTATATTAAAACACGCCTAAATAAACTATAGAGGGACCCTAGGGTGCCCTATAGGAGAAGAAACCAACAACCCCAAAGTAGGGAAGATATATTAGGAAAACAGGTAGAGAAAGTAGAAAAAGAATAGTGCAGCGCTAGGGCCTAGGCCTATATAGAGGAGAAAGGGAGACGTGTAAAAGGCCAGCAAAGATAATAGTAAGGGAAAGAAAGGAGCTAAAGTAGAGCATAAAAGAGTACTAGAAAACTATCTACTGTAATATAATACTAGTTAGACCGACGCTAGAGAGATAAATGGGAGTTAAAGGTATAAAGGTAGACTTAGGCAAGGGGAACCTAAGCCGTAGTATAGATAATACTATAGGGGGTAAATACCTAAGGGCTCTAAGAGGGCCTAACAAAGGCAGAAAATACAATAGCAACACTCTTAAGAATAGGAATAATAGGACTAAAAGATTAGCTTTACTAGGTAGGTGTCCTAGTAAATAGCCTAAAGTGCAAATATAGCTAGCTAAGACAGATACCAAAATATATAATACTATTATACCCCTTACGCACCGGCCAAGAAGCAATACTCTTAGCAGCTAGCATAGAAAACTATAATATACTGCTCTTAATATAGAAAGGCCTTAAGGCGGCTACCTAGTAGCTTATTGGCTAAAATATACTAGACTAGTTCTGGGTTACAAAGGAAATAGTAATAGAAAGTAAAGGGGTAAGTAATAGGCGTCCCCTAATAACTCTATAGGAGTAGAGTATAGTGTGTAATACTAGCGCGTCTATAGGTTTATTACGGCAGTAGTAATTCCCAAGGAGGTTAAAAAGTAAGGTAGTAGAGCACCACTAGTAACTTATAGGCGACTTATAAGCAAGCCCTAAAAGGCAGGGAGATAGATTACAGGGTTTTCTTAAATAGAGTTTTCTCCCTATATATATATAAGGAGTAGTCTATATGGGCCTAATAGGGATCCAAATCAGACGTTAAGCAATGAATAATAATAAATATATATATATATATATATATATTTTTATTATTTATTATTAATAAATAGTTATATAGTTTTAAAAAATAGAGGTTTTAAAAAAGGTTAAAATTTTCTTTAAAATTTCTATAATAAAATATATACTTTAGCTATTACTATAAAAATTTTACTATAGTATATTTAAGTAATATATTTTATAAATAAACCACCTACCTAAGTAAACTACCTACCTTATTTTTATTAAAACTATAAAGTAGTATCTTAATAATGGCTAATTAATAAGCTTTAAAATTTTAGAATTAAGCTTTTATATACTATTATATTACCCTATAGAAATCTAAAAGTAAAATATATTATAGTTCTAAAGATACTACATTCTAGCTTATAAATTTAAGCTAATTACTCGATTTTAATAACTACTATATACTTTACTCCTAGATTTTTATAGAATAATATAATAGTAACGTATTTCATGGGTAAGCTGGTTAAATAGGTAAGCTAATCACTTTAAAAACACACCAAAAAATAGAAAAATCACACTTTAATATCTTAACAACCACTTAATAATAAATTTTAATAATTTAAATTTAGACTTTTATATATGCTCTACAGCCTCTATTAAAGTTGCATAGTAAATAGTTCAGTAGTTTTTAAGATATAGTGATTTGCCTCATTTTGGCCCCTAAATTTTACTATTTTAAAAACCACCCGACTATTTATTATATAACTTTAATAGGAGCTAGAGAGTATATATTATTATTCATTACTTAACGTCTAATTTAGATCCCTATTGGGCCCACGCGGACTACTCCTTATATATATATAGGGAGAAAACTCTATTTAAGAAAACCCTATAATCCATCTCCCTGCCTTTTAGGGCTCGCTTATAAGTCGCCTACGAGTCACTAGTAGTACTCTACTACCTTACTTTTTAACCTCCTTAGGAACCACTGCTGCCGTAACAAACCTATAGACGCGCTAGTATTACACACTATACTCTACTCCTATAGAGTTATTAGGGGGCGCCTATTACTTACCCCTTTGCTTTCTATTGCTATTTCCTTTATAACCCAGAACTGGTCTAGCACATTTTGGCTAATAAGCCACCGGGTAGCCGCCTTAAGGCCTTTCTATATTAAGAGTAGTATATTATAGTTTTCTATGCCAGCTGCTAAGAGTATTGCTTCTTAGCTGGTGTATAAAGGGCATAACAGTATTATGTATTTTGGTGTCTGTTTTAGCTAGCTATATTTACATCTTAGGCTACCTACTAGAATACCTACCTAGTAAAGCCAATCTTTTAGTCCTATTATTCCTATCCTTAAAAGTATTGCTATTGTATTTTCTGCCTTTATTAGGCCCTCTTGGAGCCCTTAGGTATTTACCCCCTATAGTATTACCCATGCTATAGCTTAGGTTTCCCTTACCTAAGTCTACCTCTATACCTTTAACTCCCATTTATCTCTCCAGCGTTAGTCTAACCAGTATTATATTACGGTAGATGGTTTTCCAGTACTCTTTTATACTCTACTTTAGCTCCTTTCTCTCCCTTACTATTGTCTTTACTGGCCTCTTACGCGTCTTTTTTCCTCCTCTATATAGGCCTAGGCCCTAGCGCCGCATTATTCTTCTTCTACTTTCTCTACCTGTTTTCCTAATATATCTTCCCTACTTTAGGGTTGTTGGTTCCTTCTCCTATAGGGCACCCTAGGGTCCCTCTATAGTTTGTTTAGGCATGTCTTAATATACTTTATAATGTTAGAGTTGCATTCCTTTTATACCCTTTATATTGTATTAGCTTTAATATATAGTTATAGGGAGGGAATATTAGCTTCCTTCTTAAGCAGTGCTGTGGCCGTTTACTTATACCCGCCTATTATACTCCTAAGGCAGGCTATTTAGACCTTTTAGAGTGGTTTAAGGAGTAATTTAGGGGGGCCTTTTTTAGTTTCTCTAGTGGCCCAAATGCTAGATCTATATATTATGGTTAGCCAGATAACTGCTATATATAGTAGGCGTAACCTCTAAAAGTATAAACCCTATATAGAATTAACGATCCTAGATATAGCGATATACTATACTTAGTCCTTATAGGCCGCTTACGCTATATATACGCTCTACTAGAGCTTACTATCTACCTATACTCCTAATACCCTTAGGCCTTAAACCGGTTAACCCCTAAAGCCTTAAATATGGATTGTATGCTAAAGATCTATAGATTAATTACATTTTCTTATAAAATAGATTAGCTAGTATTTCTCTAGTAAAAATTAGACTCTATATCATCTTACCCATTCTATATAGGTGTTATAGGCTTTCTCTAGTGTTCTACAGTTCTCTGCGGCTGCTGGCCTATATATAATTAGGTTTGTATTATTA
>Ga0307507_10000525_pt1 | contig 81190 bp, 19 predicted proteins | sample 7_EM_MG_FD_207223 | JGI IMG/M metagenome (GOLD analysis project Ga0307507, IMG submission 207223) | Populus trichocarpa ectomycorrhiza microbial communities from riparian zone in the Pacific Northwest, United States - 7_EM | ecosystem: Host-associated > Plants > Roots > Unclassified | place...
CTTCGTGCAGAGCTTCGTGCAGAGCGTCGTGCAGAGCCTCTATGCGCAGAGCTTCGTGCAGAGCCTCTATACGCAGAGCTTCGTGTAGAGCTTCGTGTAGAGCTTCGTGTAGAGCTTCGTGTAGAGCCTCGTGTAGAGCCTTATGCAGAGCCTCCAAGTAATAAAACTATATAAGATTGTATAAGATTATATTAGATAATATATAATAGTTAAATATATAGCATATAACTTTACCTTAATTGCATGTCAAGAAATATATAGTTACCTTTTAAAGTTGCTAAGTAGGTTAATTGCGTGTTAAGAAATATATAGTTAGCTTTTAAAGTTGTTAAGTTAGTTAATTATATGTTAAGTTAGTTGAATTGCGTGTTAAGTTAGTTAATTGCATGTTAAGTTAGTTAAATTGCGTGTTAAGTTAGTTAATTGCATATTAAGTTGGTTAAATTGCGTGTTAAGTTAGTTAATTGCGTATTAAGTTAGTTAAATTGCGTATTAAGTTAGTTAATTGCATGTTAAGTTAGTTAAATTGCGTGTTAAGTTGGTTAATTGTGTGTTAAGTTAGTTAATTACATATTAAGTTAGTTAAATTGCATATTAATTACGCAAAACGCGAAAATTAAAGTCTACTTGAATCTTATCCTGCGAATATTTTCCCGATATAGCTATGCCTTTAGTTAGGACGTAGTGGCGCTCTTTTATAAGTTGGTATATTATTATAAGGATGTTCTTATAGGTACAGCCCCGTTGTTTATAGGGTAGTAGGTTAACAATAAAATTAATAGCAATATTTACCTATTATTGTATAGGTACTAGTAAAGGGTGCAGTAGTTCTTAGTACTTTATATTAAAGGCCTTAGCGCGTTTATAACCGTAGCAGGCGCCTATAAAGCATTTAACTAAGTCTATTATTTTAGGCTAGAAGTAGTATTAGCTGAGAAGCTTATAGGTTCCTTCTTTGCCTAGGTGGCCACTTAATTAGAGGTTGTAGGCCATTTAGATTAGTTGCCATTATAGATTTTCTAAGTTGGGAATAAATAGGCGGCCTTTATAATAGAGCCTATTCTCTTTTACTTCTAAGGCTACTATATTAATCTAGCCTAAGCTTTAGAGGTTAGTAGGCATTATATAGGTGCTAGTGGTCTTTATAGCAATAAGTTGGTACAGTAATGGGTTAACAGAGGTGTTGTATGCCGTGGTAATAAGCTTATTAATTTTAGGAGGTAACTCTAGTTCTATTATATAAAGCTAAGGTATAGTTAGCTCTATTATAGGTAGTATGCCTAGGGCTAAATTTTATGCTTTTAGGATTGTCTATTGTTGGAACTAGTTATGGGGGTTATCTTTAGACTAAGGAAGGTCTTATAAGCGGCGTGTTAGGCTATTAGGCTTAGTACCTTATACTCCTAGCCTATATATAATTTTAAAGTTAAAACTAGAGAGGAACTCATTTTAGCGTACTTAGCATTAGTTTAACTGTTTTATAGTTATAAAGTATTTAAGGTTACAATAGTCCGTAAGGACTTTAGTTGGCTGGTTAGGTTCTGCTAAGGAGAGTTCTGGTCAGAATTCCTTAAACGCTTATATAATAGTAAGGAGTTCTTTATTATAGATTTTATAGTTATATTCTTATAGTGTAAGCTTAGATAAGTAGAATACAACTAGGTAGAGGAGGCTGTTATTACCTATTTAGGAAAGGATGCCTGCGTTAACGTGGTCTAAGGAGTTAGTTTTAAGATAGAGTTGTTGTCCTGGTATAAAATAAGCTAGGATAGGTGCTTTAGTAAAAGCATCTTTAAGGTCTTAGAACGCCTTCTTACATTTAGGCGTCTAGGTAAAATGTAGATATATTTTTCTTCCTTTTATAGAAAGGCCTTTTGTTTATATTATTGCTATAAGTGGTGCTATAATACCCAAGAAGTTATATATAAACTTTTAATAGAAGTTAGTAAAACTAAGGAAGGCTTATACGTCCTTAATGCAATTAGGGGTTTGCTATTTAGTAATTATGCGTACCTTTTTAGGGTCCATATAGATACCCTTAGTAGTAATAATTAGTCTAAGGTATTTTATTTCTGTAACTAAGAATTTATACTTCTTTAAATTAATATAAAGTCCTATATCCCTAAGGCGCTATAGGACTTTTTAAACGTGCTAAGTATACTTAAAAGGGTTATTGCTGTAAATAAGTATATTATCTAGGTACGCAGAGCAGAAGTCATTAAGGTAGTCCTATAAGGCGTTATTAATATAGCTTTAGAAGCCGCCTAGGCCATTATATACGCTAAAGGGTATAATGGTATATTTAAACTGGCCAAAGCGCGATATAAATGCAGTTTTCTATTTATTACCTTCCTATATTTAGAGGCAGTTAAAGGCGGCAATAATGTTAAGCTTAGTATAGATTTTGGCTTAGCTAAGCCGCTTAAAAGTCTTATATATAAGCAGTATAGGGTATTAGTTCTTAATTATAATAGCATTAAGTCCTCTATAGTTAACGCAGAATTAAATACCTCCTCCTAGCTTCTTAGTAAGGAGGATAGGGACGGCTGTTAGGGATATACTAGGACAAATAAACCCTTTGTTAAGGTGCTTGTTAATATACTTTTTAACAACTAGAAGTTTATTTTTTAATATTAGGTAGGGTCTCTTATAGGGTAGCGTTTTTCCTTATTTAGTATTAATAGTATGGTTATTAGGTTAATATAGGGGGAGTATATCTACGCTCTTTTATAAGCATATATTAATAAAGTTATAGTACCTTTTAGCGAGGAGCTTAAGGAGTTCCTTATTAGTAAGTCCTTTTTTAAGCTTTATAACCTTTTTAAAGTCTAAAGGTGAAAGTCCGTGGAGTTTTATGGGGGCATTATTTTCTAAGAGGTCGACTATATCTATTCTATTACTATAGAGGACGTGGTCCTATTCTTTATTAAGCTTATATAGTTATAATTAGAAGGCTGCGGCAACGGTCTAGCCTTTCCTATATGCTATATAGTAGAAGGCCGCGGCACTTATATAGTAGCAGTTGGTTGTGGGTAGGGTAATGATAGGTTCCTTAGGTTGATATCCTAGGGAGTAGGTAAAGGCGGCTAGGCTATGCCCTAGGCAAGTCTCTCTGCAGTATTTAGAGTTAAAGGTTACTTCTCTCTATTTCTAGTTAATGGTGGGGTTGTATTGTTTAAGCTAGTTTATTCTAAGGATAATAGGGTAGTTAGTGAGTAGTGTAATATAGGCCTAGAGCTCTTCCTGGTGCCCATTTATATCTAGGTAGAGTTATGCTATATAGGTAATCTTCTATGTAGTACAACTACTATTAGCGAGTTATAGGGCGCGGGCTTTAGTAAGGGGTAAGGCAGGTAGATTATAAGTGCGCATAAATTAGATGTCTATAAATTTATTAGTAGCTCCGCAATTAATTATAGAATAGCTTTTATATTATTTTTTAGCAGTGATTCCTATTACAGGTAAAACTATCTATTTCCGTCCATTTATCTTTACTAAGTTATCTATTAAGCAGGCCAATATGTAGATCCCCTTATTATTAAGGCGTCCTAGCCTATAACTTAGGGCTAGGGCTTGGCGTTTTCCGTTTCTGTATCTAACTCTACTACTATTGCTGCGTCTTTATCTTGTATAGTAGTGGTATATAGTAATATATTTAGTGTTTAAGGTACTAGGTTAGGTATTAGGCGGCGGCCGCTAAACCTAGCTATTAGGCAGTTTGGGCTATAGCTGTAACAGCCTTCTTAATGGCATCTATACTAACGCTTTAGCTTCTAGAGTAGCTCGCGTTCTCCATCTAGTAGCTTCTGCAGGAAGGTTGGTATGGAGAGGTCGATATTAGGACCAGTAGTATTGCTTAGGGTAGTGGGCGTTGGTAGTTTAGTAGGTCTAAAGGGCTTCTATAGGGAGGTCTTTAGGTAGGGGTTTATAGTAGCAATTTAGTTTAGCCGTCGTTTAATCTTCTATAGGGCTGCTACCATATTATAAATATTATTATAGTTGTAACTGGCGGCTGCGTAACTAAGGCAATAAGTGACTTTTTTAAGAAGATCTTCCTAGTCTTTGGTATTGTCTTAGGTAAGAACTCTAGTGTATTCCTAGAATTTAACATAAAACTTGTTAAATAATTTAGTGGGACTTATCTTTAGGGCACGTAGTTTAGCTTAACTGGTGGCCACTAGGTTATGGTCACGGTACATTTAGTTAAGGTCCTTAAGGGCTTCCTAGTAAAACTGCCACTTTTAGGGACTACTAGTCTCCTATTAAGTGAAGAGCCTATTAAATAGGATGCCCTTTGTTTGCCTAATAATATAGCCAATCTTAGCATCTTCTATAGGGAAAAGGTAGACGCTTTAGGTTAGTTTCTTATGGACTTATATCTTCTAGTGGCTGTATTCCTTGCGGTCACCCTAGAAGATTGGGGGGTCAGGGTAGCGTGTATTAGACCCTATAGTGGCAGTTTGGGTAGGTAAGGTTGCTAGGGGCGTAAAGACTTAAGTAGTGTTGTATACGGTAGAGGGGTGTCTAGTATTATTATAAATGTGCTCGTTAAGCTGAGATTGTAGGTATTTAATTATACCCTCTCTTTCTGTAACCGTAGTAATAAGTGTAATCTCGGCCTTTTTTAATTGTTGAATATCGCGTTTAGACACATAGAGGTTGTCTTTAATCTCTTAGCGTATGTTGTTGGCAAGCGCCTCACGAGCTTATAGGTCTTAGATAATATTGTGATCTTAGGCAGTACGCATCTTAGCTTATATAAGCTTTAGATAGTAGTTTTATAGAAGGTAGTAGTATTTATTAGGTTCTCGTGCTACCATTTTTAAAAAAGTCTCAGCGTCTCGTATCTTGATCTTAATAGGTAGTAGCCCTTTAGCTTGTTTATCTATAGTTATATAGTTAATAAAGAATAAGATATTATTAATGTCTACCTTATTAAGGTTGTTGTAGTCTTTTAAGCTACTAGGCTTCCCTTTAAGGGTTAAGGCTATAGTTAGTAAATTAAATCCTCCTAGGATTAATTGGCGTCGTGGGTTTAATATAGGTATTAGATTATTCTTTAAGTTTAACATAGTAGCTAGTAAGGAATTTCGTCTTACTATTGTTAGTTCTTTGGAAGTATAAGGTGGGAGATACGCTGCTTCTGGCAGCGCCTGTAGTATCATGGAGACGTAGAATTGGTTGTAGGCTGAGCGTCAGTAATAAAAAAGGCGCAACGTAATGTTATGGGACGGGGGCAATGGCTACAGAACGTATGTATTCGGGGAGTCTACAAGACGTTGCGCGATCGATCGTAAGGGTCGAGGGCGTAAGGAGGTGATATACCTACGCGTAGCTGATATAAGCTGTACGCGAGGTGTACGCGAGAGCACGGGGCTCTCCTATGGAGGCCCCTACGGTGGGGTTCCGTGACAAACTAGTAGGGGAGGGTCTTAGATCTGTCTAGGTAGGGCGTTTAATATAGGGGCGATAAGGTAGAGGACTAATATATGGAATACGGGGTGGATTTTAACCGTATTAGGAAGCTTTAGTTAGTAGGTATAAGGAGAGATAACTTTTTTAACCTTATATAGGCCGGCGTTCTTCTAATTAAGTTTCTTAGTAGGTTATTTTATATTTAGATTTCTTATATCTAGCTAGACGAAGTTACTAATTTAGTAGGTTGGTACTAGGATTCGGTTCTTATTTGCTGCGGCTTTATAAATAGATTAGGCCTATATTATTTCGTTAGTAAGAAACTCTTATAGTTCTTCTATCTTATTTATAAATTAATTTACTTCTATAACTTATAAGGCTTAATAAGCTAGGTAAGAAATATTACTAAAGGGTTTAAAACCTATTTAAGGATACTAGCTGTAGTTATTTAGGAATGGGGAGACCTTTGTGGTTTCCAAGACGGAGTTATTTACAATAAACTTAGTAAATATAAGCTAGTCTATTTAGTCGTCCTATAAATATAACGTGTATATCTAAATATATTATTCTATTATAGCATTTACGCGTTCCATTTAACCATCCGTTTCCAGGTAGTATACTATAGACAACAGTACTTTAATGCGGAGTTAGGTAGTTAGTTCTTTCTAAAACATAGAGACAAACTATCTACCTTTATTAGAGATAATCGTTTCGGGAAGTCTATAGAGTTTTTATATATAATCTAGGAATAGTTAGGTAACGGTAGGCGCTAATATATTAGGATAGGCGATTAAGTGTTTTATTTTGGATAGTCGGTCTATAACTACTATAATATTTATACAGCCTTTACTTACAGGGAGCTTAATAATAAAGTTAATTAAGATATCCTTCCATCTTCGGTCTAGAATAGGTAGTAGCTTTAGAAAGCCGTTATATGTCTTATACAAAGCTTTAGCTTATCAGTAGGTATAGTAACTAGAGACATACCTTCTTATTATATTATATATATTTAGCCAATAGTATTCTTATTAAAGTAGTTCTAGGGTTTTTCCTTAGCCTAGGTAGCTAGCTACTAGTAAATTATATGCATATTTAAAGAGCTTAAGCTTAAGTTCGTTATAGTTAGGTATAACTAGGTGGTTCTAGTAGTATAAGCGATCTCTATAGGCTTTGAATTTACTTAAAGAAATCTTTTTAGAGCATCTAACACTATCTTAAATTAGCTTAAACGTCTCTTAGATAAACTCATTATTTAGGTATTCATCAACTATAATCTATTTAATTGGTCAATTAGTTATTTTAAGGACGTATATTATAAGATCTTTAATAGAGGGTTAAATAGCTTAGGGCGAAGTAGGGTTTAATTACAGTAGGTACGTGCTTTTTTCTATATTAGTATGTCTTATAAACGTTAAGTTAGGGTATTAGGCTTTTAACCTTAAACGCCTAGGCGGTATATAATAGAGAATTAGAAATAGGATAGATATTCTAACCAGTAGGCCTAATAGTGGCTTAGCTGTTTTGTGGTTATAAAGTATTATAGGTTCTTATAGTTGCTAAAAACCTTAATTAGGAATCTAGCTTCTTTTAGTTCTAGTTGCCATTACTTAAAGCATCTAATAATAGCCAATAGTTCCTTATTATAGATCTTATAATTATATTTAGCTAGGCTTAGTTATTTTAAGAAGTATACTATAGGGTGTAATACTCCTTTCTTGTTATATTAAGACAGAACGCCTCTAGTAACGTAATTGGATAAGTTAGCTTCTACAACACTTATTTAATCTAGGTTAAAGTATTAAAGTATAGGTACAGTAGTAAATATAACCTTTAGGTAAGTAAAGGCTTTCTTATACTCCTTGTTAAATATAAAGGCTTTACCCTTTTAGGTTAAAGCTATAAGGGGTAAGACCAGGGCAGAGAAGTTATTAATAAACCATTAGTAGAAGTTGGCAAATCCTATAAAGGCTTTTACGTCCTTAATATTTTTAGGCTCTTACTAGTTTACAATTACTTTAACTTTCTTAGGGTCCATTTATATACTATCTATAAAAATAATAAGTCTAAGGTATAGGACTTTTGTTTTATAGAACTTGTATTTATCTATATTTAATTATAGGCTGGCTCCGCGCAAGGCTTATAAGACTAGTTTAATATATTTTCAGTATTTAGCTAGATTATTACTATATATTAAAATGTCATTAATATAAGCCGTATAAAAGACGTCTAGGTATAGATGTAGGGTATTATTTATAAAGCGTTGGAATAAACTTAGGGCATTTATAAGGCTAAATAGCATTACTAAGTACTTAAATAATCCGTATCGAGTACAAAATATAGTAAGCTATTTATCTCCTTTTGCAATACGGAGGCGGTTAAGTACGTAGATAATATTAAGCTTTGTATAGAAGGAAGCCTTACTTAATTAGTTTAGTATCTCTTAGATTAACAGAATTAGGTATTAGTTCTTAATAGTGACAGCGTTAAGAGCTTAGTAGTCTACACAGAAGCGCAAACCACCGCTAGGTTTCTTAATAAAGATTACTAGTACGGCTACAGGTAAAGAACTTACTCTAATAAATCCTTTGTCTAGATATTTATCTAAGTACTTCTATAGTACCTAGAGTTTGTTTTAAGACATTCTATATAGGGGTCTAAATTTAGAGTATTTTCCTTCTTTAATTACAATCTTATAATTATATAAACGGTATTCCAGTAGCTTATCGGCTTCCTTTTATAAGAATACATCTAGATAATTATAGTACTCTACTAGTACCTTTATAGCGGGGTCCGTATACTTCTTTAGTACTAAGGCCTTCTTAATATCAGCTATTATAATAGCGAAGATTATATATTCTAGTTTCCTGATAAGTTATATTAGCAGAGTAGCTCTAATTATATAGATATTTAAGGTGCTAAGCGGGCTTAGATTATCCTTAGTTTCTTATTTAGATTCTTATTCGGTTTTAGGTTTAGTATTAAATATAAAATTAGTATTAGATTTAGGTTCGGGTTCTTTAAGTATCCTTTTTATAGTAGAATACTAGTTCTTCTGGTACCTTTATATATTAAGCTTAAGCTTCTACTTGGTTTAGAGTAGTATAGTAGTTAGAGTTGGTTTATATGGTTTGGTATAATTTCCAGGTTCTTAGCGAACGTTAGTAAAAGTCTTATATTAGTAGAATTCTCAGGTTAGTAGAATTGGGTGGACTTTTTAGGTATAGGGTGGACGTTAGTAGAAATTTTAAACTAGTAGATCCTAGTAAACCCTCTAGATTTTGGTTTAGAGTCTAAGCAGCGAGTTATAAAGCACTTCTACTTATAACAGGAGGCGGTAAATAGAAGCTTAAGGTTATCCTAATTAATAGTAACCTTATATAGCTTTATCTAGGGTTATTTAAGGATTATTAGGTAACCTAGGATAGTTATAAAGAGCTTAATTAATTCTTTATAGTCTAGGTATTAGAGTTTTAGGGCCACTACGTAAGTAATATGGCCTAAGATAGTATATTTGCTATTAAATCCAAATACATTAATATGCCGGTCAAGGGGTATTAGGGTAAAACCATTATCTTACGTAAAGATCTTATTAATAAATTCTATACCGCTAGCTCCTATATTAATTAGGACTTAAGAGCACCACAGGCAACTTACAGGCGACCTATAGGCGAGTCCCTAAAGGCGGGGAGATAGATTACTAGGTTTTCTTAAACAGAGCTTTTGTTAGATAATGCATATAGAGCTATTTATTGATAAAATGAGTTGATTGATTAATAATCTTAACTTAATCGTTGATTGTTTGTGACCTAGGGCCCTTAGGGCTCTATAAAGAGATTTACAATGCACGTGCCCCGTGCACGTGACTCGTGCACATGTTCTACGCTTTAGAGAATATAGATTATCTGATAGCTTTCTCCCCATATATATATAAGGAGTAGTCTGCGTAGGCCCAATAGGGATCTAAATTGGACGTTAAGCAATAAATAATAATAATTAGGACTTAAGCGTTAGCCTATTAACCTTTTTACTAAAGACAGTAGTTAACGGTTATACTATAATCCTAAAAGTTAGGGTTTGCGATATCTAATGTATTTAATAAAATCCTATAACATAGTTGTCCTAAAGAGCGACTTAACTCGAAAATATACCTTTTAGTGGCAAGCGGGAAGGGGTTCCTATAAAGCGTTAGCTATAGCTTTATCCTTATAAGCGGTGCTTACTAGAAGTAGGGCTAGAGCTAGGTAAAGATTAGGGACGGTAACTAGAGGATTAATGCGGTAAACGGTTGCTAGTATTAGTTATTTATAAGTTATATTAGGGTATAGGGATAGAGTAGTATTTTAAGATATAGGCCTTGCTTCTATATCTAAAGTAAAGGCCTAGCTTAATATATTATTCTCATTTAGGGGACCCTAGTGGGGTATACTCTAGGGTTCCAGAGTCGATGTCTATAGCGTTAGGGTGCTTAGGCTAAGAAGATAACTTAATAAGGGCTTATAAGGCTGTTATATTATATTAAGGAGTAGGCTTTAATATTAGACGTAGTATATTATTATACCGTTTATTAATAATATTTATATAGGCGTTAAGGGCTCCTAGTGGGTCTGTGCCTATTAGGGAGGTTTTTAGTTTAGGGCTTAAGGACTTAATAAGGCTATTAATTAGTGCGGAGTCATTCTAGCCTTTTTTTTTTACGCAATAGTTAAATTTAGAGAAGTATGCTAGGAAGCCTTTTGTTTCTTAAATTATATAATTTATTTTCCTCTAAGTAGTGGCTTAACGGTTTGGGTTACTATATATAGCTTTAAGAAGTACAACTAGGCTTTATACTAAGTTTAGTTAAAGAGGTTTAATAAGGTTAGCTATGTCTCTTCCTAGTTAACTTAGGGCGTAATAGAGTTAGTTAGCTTTGGTTAGGTAGCGGTTAGCGTTACCAGTTGGTTTATTTTTAAGCCGGCTTAAGAATAATTAGAGTTCTCGTCATTTACTAGTAAATATTAGAGGGTTTAGTAGTCGTTTAAATTATTATAATGCAGTAGTCAGTTCTATAGGGCGAATAACTACTACTGGTTTAGGGCTTGCGTTCCACATATTTATCTCTAAAGATAGTGTTTAGTCTTAAAAGTCTAATATAAGCATCTTAAGGGTACGGACTTCTTCTTAGAGTGCTTTAATTAATTACTAGTGCTTAGCCTTTTATTAGTTAAGGGCGTCTATAAAGGACTTCTATAAACTTATTATTTGTTCCTTAAGTATAGCTAGTATATTAGCTGCCGATATAAAAGCTTTAGGTTTATTCTATATTTTAGACAGTAATATAGGTGGTTAATATAACGTAGTATTATGGAGTAAGTATAAGTAGTAATAATATATAGTAAAGTAGATATTATTAAGCTACGTATATAAACTGCGTAATAAAGTTAAGACATTATATAAGGAAAGAAGGTAAGGAAATAGGGAGAAAGGGTATATATTGTTAACTTAGTTACTTAGTTAATACGTACACGGGGCAGAATAGGATTTGGGTAGTAGTCCTAGCAGAACTTAGCAGAATTTAGCGGACTTAGTAGAATATAGCAGACTGCCGTTAGATTGCCGCATATTGCCATTAGATTGCCGCATATTGCCGTTAGATTGCCGCATATTGCCGTTAGATTACTATTAGATTGCTAACTTATGGTTATTTTCTAGTTACTTAGTTAGTAGAAACGGGTAGAAACAGGTAGACGTATATAAGGTATTATAGGGGTGTCCCGTAACAGCTATATATAGTAGGCGTAACTTTTAAAAGTATAGACCCTATATAGAATTAACAATCCTAGATATAGTGGTGTACTATACTTAGCCCTTATAGGCCGCTTATGCCGTATATACGCTCTATTAGAGCTTATTATCTACCTATACTCCTAATGCCCTTAAGCCTTAAACTGGTTAACCCCTAAAGCCTTAGATATAGATTATATACTAAAGGTCTATAGATTGGTTGCGTTTTATAAAATATATTAGCTAGTATTTATAATGGTGCTAGAGCGCGTTACCTGCCAAATTCTACTATATTTTGCTAGTACCACTTATAGAGCTAACTAATTAGGATTTTCCATCCCCGGGATAGAAAATCGCTATTAGCTCGCTTACCACTAGCGCCTTAGCGATCTCTTATATCTTATTAGTTACTAATAGTCTTCTACTTTTTTTTCTCCTTAGCTTAGTATTTTTATATAGTAGTAATCTATAAGCTTTGGTTTAGAAGCAGTTATATAAGCCCGTTATATTATACTAGGCTTTCCCCATACAGCCTAGGAAGGCCTCTATAATATCCTATCCCTAAAAAGAAACTTTGTTTGCAATAATGCGTTAACGCGTTATACTTAGACACTAGATACTATATATAGCCTAGAAAGGCCCTAATAATATCACCCCTTATAGGTTGAACTATACTTAACTGGAACCTTAGTATTAAAAACGAATTATATAATACTAATAAGCCCTTAGGTAGCTAATAATGGCACCTAAAGTAAGCTTATTTAAAAGAGCCGCCTCTACTTAAGAGGAACATAAGATCTAGCTAGGATTAGAAATTAATAATAACGATAATACCTTAGATATGCGCGAATAGATTTGTAATCTTATAGCTAAATAGGTAGCCGACCGCCTTATAGCCTAAGCTATATAGAAGACTTTAGACGAGATCCTAAAGAGTTTTATGGCCCTATAAGATAGCTTAGTCTCCCCTATTAGGAGCTTTAATTAACCTACCCACTCTACTAAATATAATACCTTAGTTAGTACGGATATAATAGCGAAGTAATTAAAATCCGTTAAGCTTCCTAACCCTTAACCTATATCTAACAGGATAAACCCCACCTTTAAGAATTAGAGGATCTAAGTATAAGGAAAGCTCCGTGTTAACTATAACCATTTCCCCTCTAAAAAAGCTAAAATACTCTACCTCTTTAGTTAAACTATTAGGGACGCCTAGTAATACTTCTAGGCCAAGTTTAAAGTTAAGTTACCTCTTTGGTTTATATCTGTTAATAAAATAATATAGTATTTAGCTACTATCTATATTAATCCAAATAAGGTACGAGATACCTATTATAACTATAACCGCCTAATAATAAAAACGAACTAATCCTTTACTAAGTTTTAGACTTAATTCCTATACCTAGTAGGCGAAGGCTAGGTTCCCCTAAAAACTGCTATTTGGACCTATATAATAAGCTAACAGTCTAACTATAAAAGAAAATAGCGGTAGCCTTAAACAACCTACTAACCTACTAAAGACTTACAGCCTAATATTTGTTACTAGATTTAGAACTAAAATAAATTAATACTTATTCTAATTAACTAAAGCGGTTCTATAGTAACTGGAACCTATCCGCTACGCTAATAGGAGCTAGCGTTAGAAGATAAACTACAACTACCCTTATACTAAAAGCGGTTATAACTGCCTATCCGCAAGCCTCGCCTAACCCGCTATATACTACACCTTTAGCTAATACTTATCGCAATACCCTAATCAACCCTACTATGGTTACGTGCTTTAATTGCGGAAAAGATAGTTACTTTACCTTGTCTTACCTAAAGCTAAAAGATATAGTTAATATTAAGGAGATAGGGGAAGAAGAAATGTTTAATAAGTTAGAAAAAGAAGAACCCTAGGGAAAGACTCCCTCCTAGGGTATTCTATTAATCTTAAAGAGATTAATCTAAGTTAGCTAATAGGTGGAAAACACTTTATAGTTCTATATATAGTATCTTAAAGTAGATATAAAGTTAATATAACTACCCTTATTAATACTAGAGCAAATAGCTTTGCCTTTATAAATACTGCTTATATAAATAATGTTGCTAAGTTCTTAAATATAAATGCTATCTAATTAGAGAAGCCTGTTTAAGTAAAAGGCTATAAGCTCGGACCCCTAGAACTCGGCCACCTCCTAAAGTCGGCCACCTAACCAAAATCAACCCACCAATTTGTTAACTTATTTTCTCCACAACGAATCGATCAATATAGACTAAAATAAGTAGAACTTATAAATAGCTATCGTAGATTTCAAATCTGGTGTTTATAAGTATGCAAAAAGTTATGCTTGCATACGGTGTCCTTTTGTTAATTTAAGCAATTAATTAAGTGATACGCTTCTAGGGCAATTTATACACTAATATAAATAGGATTTATAAGGATTTATTCCCTTATATATATAATTATAGAAGAATAGTAATCTAAATCTTTAATTAAAATAGCGATATAAAACCCCTAAGTAAAATATAAGTAATTAGCTATTTTAAATAAAATTTATATAAAAAATTTATTTCCCTAGTTAATAGAAAGCATGTAAATTAATAGGGCACAACTAAAGTAAATTAAAAAATTCTATAACATTTATAAAAAAGTATAAAGAAAGGTTAATAGATAGGCAGAAAATACCTAATATATAAGTGAATTTAAAGTTATATTAAGTGTATATATAAACTAAATCATTATTAGAGATACCTTTAAAAAGAAAACATTTATATTGCCACTAAATAATTATAAATAGGCATTTATTATAGAGAAAATATCTGCTCTTAATTAATTAATTAAACTTCTTACAAATTTTAAAGAAAAACACTTTTAATTAATATAATTCCATTAATAAAAAACACCCTATTAAGTATATATAATATTAAAAAATAGGTAAAAAGTAAATTATATTATTATTATTATTATTCATTGCTTAACGTCCGATTCGGATCCCTATTAGGCACATGCGGACTACTCCTTATTTACATATAGGGAGAAAACTCTACTTAAGAAAACCCTATAATCTATCTCCCTGCCTTTTAGGACTCGCCTACTTAGCGCCTATAAGTCACCAGTGGTACTCTTCTACCTTACTTTTTAACCTCCTTAGGAACCACTGCTGCCGTAATAAGCCTATAGACGCGCTAGTATTACAAACTTTACTCTACTACTGTAGAATTATTAGGGGGCGCCTGTAACTCGCCCCTTTGCCCTTTATTACTATTTCCTTTACAACCTAGAACTAGTCTAGTATATTTTAGCTAATAAGCCACTAGGTGACCGCTTTAAGGCCTTTTTATATTAAGAGCAGTATAGTATAGTTCTCTGTGCCAGCTACTAAGAGTATTGCTTCTTAGTTGGTGCGTAGGGGGCATAACAGTATTACATATTTTGGTGTCTGTCTTAGCCAGCTATATTTACATCTTGGGCTACCTACTAGGACACCTACCTAGTAGAGCCAATCTTTTAGTCCTATTATTCCTGTTCTTAAGAGTATCGCCATTATATTTTCCGCCTTTGTTAGGCCTTTTTAGAGCCCTTAAGTATTTACCCCCTATTGCGTTAACTATACTACGGCTTAGGTTCCTCTTACCTAAGCTAGCCTCTGTACCTTTAACTCCTATATACCTCTCTAGCGTTAGTCCAACTAGTATTATATTATAGTGGATGGTTTCCTAGCATTCCTTTATACTCTACTTTAGCTTCTTTCTCTCTCTTGCTATTATCTTTACTAGCCTTTTACATATCTCCTTTTCTCCTCTATATAGGCCTAGGCCCTAAAGCAGCACTATTTTTCTTCTGCTTTCTTTACCTATTTCTCCAATATATCTTCCCTACTTTAGGGTTGTTGGTTTATTCTCCTATAGGGCACCCTTAGGTCCCTCCATAGTTTATTTAGGCGTATCTTAATATACTTTATAACATTAGAGTTGCGTTTATTTTATACCCTTTATATTACAGCGGCTTTAATATATAGTTATAGGGGGGGGATATTAGCTTCCTTCTCTAGCAGTGCTATAGCCATTTACTTATACCCGCCTATTATACTCTAGAGGTAGGCTGTTTAGACCTTTTAGAGTAGTTTAAGGAGTGATTTAGGGGGGCCTTTTTTGGTTTCTCTAATGGCCTAAACACTGGATCTATATGTTATGGTTGGCCAGATAACTGCTGTATATAATAGGCGTAACCTCTAAAAGTATAGGCCCTATATAGAATTAACAATTCTAGATAATATAATATACTGTACTTGGCCCTTATAGGCCGCTTGCGCTATATATGCGCTCCACCAGAGCTTACTGTCTACCTATACTCCTAATACCCTTAGGCCCTAAACTGGTTAACCCCTAAAGCCTTAAATATGGATTATATGCTAGAGATCTATAGATTAGCTAGTATTTCTCTGGTAAGAATTGGACTTTATATTATCTTATCCATTCTATATAAGTGTTATAGGCTTTCTCTAGTGTTCTGCAATTCTCTGCGGCTATTAGCCTATATATAATTAGGTTTGTGTTATTAATAAAGCCTATCCCCTAGGTCGCCCCTTTCTTAAAGGAGTTAAATAAGTTACTTATAAAGAAGAGGAAGAGTATAGGTAAAAGGGGTGATCCTTATGGTATTTCTGTTGTGACTGCAATGGGGGGGCTCTAGTATTTACTAAAGACCAGTAATGTTTCTTTCTGGCCTATAAACCCTTAAACAAATTATATAATCCATTCTAGGAAGCCCTTTACCCTAAGGATGTATAGGAGACGCTTATAGGGTATATTGTTATAGGCGCTACTAATATCTAGGCTAAGCATTAATACTATAAAGTCCCTTTACATTGCCTATGAAGATTTAATAGTGGTAGTAAGTAGTGTAAGTACTAATAGTGTTAAGCGGTTCTTTCTTGCCCCTATTTGGCTTTGTGGTAGTAGGGCGTGTTCCTTAGCCATATTTGCTATATAGTCTACTATTACCCTTTCTAAGATCTTGCTAAGGGTGTTTTTTAAGGTAATAGGACGGTAGCTTCCTAGGACTAAGTAATCTGCTTTACCTTCTTTTTGCAGGACCACTGTTGTTATAGATCTTTTAAGTTATAGGTAGTAGCCTATAGTAAAGCATGTTCTAGCTATATCTATAAGCTAGGGTGCTATAAGTGGTTTATAGGTCTTTAAGGCCTTATTTAAAATCCCATCTGGTCCTAGTACTGTATTATTTAAAAGGTGGCTAATAGTTCTAGCCATTTCCTCTGTTATTATATCACTGTTAACCTACAGACAAGTTACTAGTGTTTTACCTATAATATTACTAAGGTCTACTAAAGCTAGTTAGGGGAAGAACCTTTCTATAAGGATCTTTACCTTCTTATTATTGTTATTAGTGGCCTATAATTCCCCTACTCTTTATAGGGGTGGTAGGTATAGGTCTTCTACTAAGCGCCCTACCTTTTTTTTGCCTATTTTGCTATAGCCCAAAGGCCTTTATTATGGGGGAGGCTTAGGTTAGAAGTATACTTATTTATAAACCGTCTCCAGTTATTCCTTACTTCTTTTTTTAGGGTATTCTTTAACTAGTTTCTTGTGTCTTTATATTATCTCTTATCTTTAGGGTTATAGCTACTTATATATTTCCTTCTTGCTTATTATTAGCTAGTGATAAGAACTACGCATTATGCGGACCATGCGTGTTATACATAGGGGCCCAGTTATAAGACTAGGCAGTGCTCTTCTAGCCTATTTTTAATTACTGCCTAGATCCTTTCTAGTCTACAGTTAATTTCCTTAGGGGTGGCTAATAAGCCTTACTTATTTGGTATTAGGTGGATTTCTTCTAGGTCTTAAAGTTGTTATTTAACTATATTAAGGAAATTGTCTGTCTTAAGCTTCCTTATTGCGTATCTTTTGCTATTTAGTTGTGCTTTAATATCTAGATCTAGCTATATCTAAATGGGGATATAGTCTAAAGTGAGTGCCTATTCTTCTTTAGGGTTACACCTTTTAAGTCTCTTGTATAGGCCTTTATCTATAAATATAAAGTTAATTATACTTTTGGCGGTGCCTTATTGCCATATAGTTGCTTTTAGGGGGGTAGCTAGCTTAAGGCCCTAGATATCTATAGCTCTTAGTAAGCACTCTGCCTATTGTTTAGCAGCAATATAAATACCCCCCCACTATAGGTAGTGGAGGTTTATATCTCTTAGTAGAATAGACTCTATGCCTTTGGTTTCTAGTAAGCTTATTACTAATATAATGTTCTCTATTTATGGAACCCCTTTGACCCTAAGGTTATATACATTAATAATTTATACCAGTCCCCTATATATCTGAATTGTTATAACTACAATATCTAGGTTAACTGCCTACTATAACTATAAGGATAGGCTAATAGCCTTGCTGATTATAAAGCACATATATATGGCTGCTTTTGGTTTGTATAGGAGCTAGAATCCTTAGGGGCAGTATGTTAATTATGTGTAGGTATTATAGTATAGTTCTTATATAGTAATGATATAGTGTTTTTCTAGGTTTAAACTATTTAGTAGGGGCCTTACAAGACAGTGGTTTGTGTTATTATAGTTATATTATATAATAGATAGGTAGCAGACCTCTGGTAAAAGTCCTTTATCTTTCCTTTATTCCTTACTTCTTCTATTTCTACTTTTTTTAAGATATTTAAAACTTCTATCTTTTATATCTACACCTTAGTCCCTACTTATTTTATATAGAGCTTTCCATTCCTATATCTTATATTCCTATTAACGCTTTTATATCTAAATCTATTATTATCTCTAGTTCTTCCCTTATTCTTACTGGTTGGCTATATACCCTTTATAAGTTGGCTGCGAATGTTATATTTGCTGCGTTAAGTCTAATTCTTAATTATCCTAGTCTTAAGCTTGCTGTGGCTGTCCATAAGGGTCTACCTATAGGGCGTCCTCTTCCTTATGTCCCCTGTAACCCTTATATCCCTATTTAGTCTGGTAATATTACGCGGCGTTACTTCTGGCCTGTTAAGGCTTAGGATAGCTAGCCTAGCCCCCCAGTGTTAAAGGTAGGAAACGCTAGAAAGGCACCTATGTCCCACTAGCTTATTGCCTATTGTTTCCATTTATATAACCTAGCGTGCAGTTATTCCTATAGCTGTTAAGCCCTTACCTTCCATCTCCTATATTTAATGCAGTCTTCTCTCTCCTATACCTTATATATGCTTTAGTGGCAGTTTACGCATTTTATTTGGTCTTAATTTAAGTAGTGTCTTATATTATAGGGGCCTATATAGTAGCCGCAGCACACCTATACTATGCATGTAGATTAGGTGTGTCCCTATTATACGTAGCAATAGCATTATTCTAGGCGTAGTCTATGGTTATAGAGCCTTGTGTTATATATAAGGCCATTTATAATTATTCCTTTTTAGATAAGGAGTTTTTGCATTCCTGGTGTATATATGCTAATAATAAGGAAGCTATATGTTTATTTGGTATCTCCCTAGCAAGTCTCTAGCAACCCTTATGTCCTCTTATTATTCTTATTATATACTTAGTTTGCATTTTCCTAATAAAGCCATTGGATTTAGGTGATTTTAAGTCCTGGTATAAGGTGTTCCGTTTATCTTACTATCTCCTATATAATTACTGTATTGTCCGCCTAGCGTTCCTTTTTTACCCTAAGGCTTATAGGAACCGCTAGGACTTTGACTAGGTAATCCTTATAGAGTACTTTTATACCAATACATTCTCCTAGCCTATCCCCTACCCTTATAGCTTATTCCTTTACCTATTAATCCTTTAGGGTGACTCTAATGTCTCCACTCCTAAGGTATTGGACTATAACAGCGTTATAGACCTCTTTATAAATCTCTATAAGGACTTCTATTTCTGATTGTCCCCTAAGCCCCTCTACTTTTTCTATATTTGGTTATATTATAATTATATGCCCGGTTGTTGTCTTAAGGGGGGTAGGTTCCCTATACTGTAGAAGCACAGCTACGGCAGCCTAGGTGCAGTTTGCCAGTAAAGGGGGTTTTTATTTGTTTTTAATTTTACTTAGCCGTTAGAGGATTTAATTAAGGGTTTACTAGAGGGGCGCCTAAGGTTCGCTAGACTGGCGGAGCCATTCTGCTAGCTGTGTTAGATTATTATAGCTAATAGTTACTCCCCCGCAATTCTGGATACTAGATACGTCTAATAGGCTTTATATTTTGTTAGATGCCTTTTTAATAAAGGTGTTTCCGCTTTATAGTATGGTATTCGCCTATCTTTATTGTGGAGGGCCATTACTAGGCGTGGTTCTGGCGGTTGCGCGCGAGTGCAAACCACCATTGTTTAACGTGTGCCTCCCCTACAATGCATGCATCTCAGGGGGATTCTCTGGGTGATTTTCAGGGTTCTTTTGGTTGGTTTTGGTCTTTTTGGGCCAGGTGCAGCAAGAAGTAAATTATATTATATTTAACTAATTTACTAATATTTTCTTATCTAAAACTATATTTTTTAGTAATAAAGCTTAATTATTATTTTTAATAGCTATATAAGCCACTATATAATTAAGTTTTTATTAAAATACATATAATATAATATATAACTTATTGTTCTATAGCTTTATTTAATATAATAACTCTTAAATCTATTATATTTCTCCTCTATAAAATTAAAATATTAAAACTAAATTATAGAGCTTATATTTCTTAACAATATAACTTTAGTTAAAGGGTACTGCTTTACTAAGTATAACTATAAAGCCTAAAAAGAAGGCCTTTTAGCAAAATGGTTAAATTTAGGTAGTATACCTTTAGTATTTATCTATAGAATCCGCGTAAGGGCTTTAAGTCTTTATAGGTTAAAAATAAGGCTTTAATAGAGGCTTTAAGCTTTAAATAACCTAATAGTAATTAGTTTAATATTACAGATACTCTAAAAAAGGCCTATAATATATATTAGATAATTTAAGGCCTTTATAACGAGTATATACTTAATTAAAAGACTTAGTACTTTTATAAAAAAGAAGTCAACAACTTAAGCAACTTACTATAGAGGCTGTATATAAAGACGCTTAAATATATAGTCTGAGATCGCAGCTTAAGGACCTTAAAGGCCTAAAATTTTATAGGTAGGTAGCTGTAGATCTATATATAAAATTTATAAATATAGATTTGATTAAACAAGGTATAGGGGAGGCAGAGGGGGAAAAGGCTAAAATAAGGGCAAACGAGTTAAAATCAAAGCCTTAAGAGGCGTCAGATCGAAAGGCCAGGGCCGATTTACTAAATAGCACGTAGGGGTTGAAGATTAAATTGATTTGATTAAGTATAGATAGCTTCAAAAGTGGTAGGGTTCGATTCGCTTAAGTGGCCGAGTTCGGGGGGTGGCCGAGTTCTAGGGGTCCGAGCTTAACGGCCAAGCTGGTAAGCCGGTTACCTATATTTTAAAGCTATATATTGCTATTAATAGATAACGCTAATTTAGTATCCCCTTCTATATCCTAGACCTAGGGTCCTATAATATAATTCTCAGCTAAAAATAGATGTCCTACTTTAATATTTAGCTAAACATGCAATAAAGACAGTTTATTTAGCCGGAGAATAGACCAAAATTACCCTCCTTTATTAGAGAAATTCGGGCCAACTATAAAATATTACACGCGAAGGCTAACCCTATCTATTAGCAGGATATTAGGGATTGCGACATTAGCATTTACCTAAAAGGATACCTGCTGCAAGGCCGGTAGAAACTCTATACTAACGGGAATACTTACCTAAAGTACTATAGTTAAGGAGGACTTACGGAAGTAGAATGGATAGTAATATAGATAACTTCTAAATTGCGGAGATCTAGCTAATATGGAAGAGGACATATTAATAGGACATAAGGGATAATCTTTAGAAGATATAATAAGAGCTAAAGGGGGTAAAGACAACGCCAATACGCTAAAGGCCACTAAGGCTATAGGTACCCCAACTATTATACAACCCCCCTGTAGTAGATATTACGGCAATTAGTGCTATAGGTTTCTGCTTTAATATATATTAGAATGATAATAAGGTCTTTATAATTAGCTTATATAAAATTAACCGGATTATTAATAAGAAGGAAGAAGGGTTAGTAAAGGAAACTAATAAGAAGCTAGTTAAGCGTCTCCTTTTAACTTACCTCTTAGACTATAAAAATACATTCTTAAAAGTAGCTTTAAATATACTACCCCCCTACTAAACCTATAATTTTAAGATCTAATTAGAGGCCGATAACTCTCTAGACTATAGCCCCCTTTACTAGTAGACTATAGAGGAACTAAAAGTAATAAAATAGTACCTAATTAATAACCCCTATAAAGGGGTTATTAAGCTAAGTTAGGCCCCATTTACTTCCCCTATTTTATTTATAAAGAAGCCTAATAAAGGTCTTTATTTCTGTATTAACTACTAAAAACTAAACGCCATTACTTAGAAAGATTATTACTCCCCCCCCCAATTAACAAAACCCTTATATATCTAAGCTAAGCTAGGCCAAAATCTTTATTAAGCTTAATATCCGCCAAGCTTTCTACTAAATTAAAATATACCCTATATTAAAAGATCTAACAACATTCTATACCCGCTACAGTTCTTATAAATATAAAGTCCTTCCTTTTAGACTAACAAATAGGCCAGCTATATACCAACAGTATATAAATAATATTCTTTTTAATTATCTTAATTAATTCTATACGGTATACTTAGATAACATTCTTATATACTTAAATAATAAACTTAAGCATTAAGTTTACGCTAAGAAGGTCCTAGAGAGGCTGCGAAATATAGGCCTATAAGTTAATATTAAGAAATGCAAATTTGGAGTATAATGTATAAAGTATCTTAGGTTTATTATTAGTATAAAAGGAATTAAGGTTAACCCTAAGAAGGTTAAGGCAATCTATAACTAGAAACTCCCTTATACTATAAAAGGGATCGAGTCCTTTTTTAACTTTTATAATTTCTATTATTAGTTTATCTATAATTATGGAGTTATAGCTAAGCCTCTTATACAACTAACTGGGAATAACACGTCTTTTTTTTTTAATAATAACTATATAAAAGCCTTTAAGGAGTTAAAGGACCAACTTATCTCCTCCTTAATTCTCTATTACTATAACCTAAACCTAGAGTTAATGCTAAAAATAGATACTTCCAATAAAGTAATAGTAGGGATTCTTTTACAGCTATACCTAGATAGCAAGTGGTACCCTATTACGTTCTTCTTAAAGATAATAGCCCTAGCTAAGTATAACTATAAGGTACACGATAAGGAGATATTAGCTATTATATAATCACTATCTTAGTGGCGCGTAGAGCTTAGAAGTATAGACTCCTGGATTAAGGTCTATACTAATTATAAAGCCCTTAAGTATTTTATAATAATAAAACAGCTTACCAGCCGATAGGCCTAGTGGGCTAAAATACTCTCCTAATTCTTTTTTATAATTATATATTATCCTAGCAGATAAAATTCTAAGGCTAATACCCTTACCCAGAGGGAATAAGATGTAGAACTATAAGATAAGCTAAAGGCTTAGCACCAGATATATGCCCTCCTCTATCCCAAATAGCTTAACCTATATATTCTTAAAGAACTAAGCTCTAAATAGAATAAGCTAGCACCTATAGAGGAAAAGATTCTAGATAAGCCAATAAGACTAATTAATCGTATTTTAATTGCGAACCGTATAGCTAAATCCCTAAAAGCCTTCCGCGACTAAGCTATAGAAGATAACCCTAACTTAGAAATAGAAGATAGACTACTTTTATACTAAAAACGGCTTATAGTTCCAGATATTAATAACCTACAAATAGAGCTAATCTGTAAAGCCCACTATTAAGTCTCTATAGCGTACCCTAGTTAAGACAAAACCTATTAACTACTAGCACCTTACTACTATTAGGAAGGGCTCCTATCCAATATAGAACGATTTATTAGAAACTATTATGCTTATAAACGTACAAATACCCCTAGGGACTAAACTTCTAGATAGTTATAACCACTACTAGTTCCTAAACGCCCTTAGCAATATATTATAATAGATTTTAAATTATTCCTAAAGGATAAGCACGGCTACAATATAGCCTTTATAGTAGTTAACTAACTAACTAAGTAAGCTATTTCCCTTCCTTGCTTTAAAACTACGACTATAAAGGATATAGCCCGCATATATATTAATAACATCTACCGGATCTATAGCGCTCCTAAGTTAATTATCTCTAACTATAGACCCTAATTTATATTAGACTTCTAGGATAAATTCTACCACATCCTTAGAATCTAGATTAAGCTCTCTACTGCCTTTTACCCTTAGACTAATGGCCAAACTAAGATTATAAACCAGTACCTTAACCAGCAACTTCGTCCCTTTGTTAACTACTACTAAGACAACTGGTTGGAACTGCTGCCTATAATAGACTACGCATAGCTTACGCTCCCTTATAATAGTATAGGGATATCGCTATTTAAGTTACTCTATGGATATAAACTATAAACGTCCTTTAATTGGGATAGACCTATAGAACCCATAATAGCCCGCGAACGCCTTAGCTATAAAGAGACCTAAGCATTTACTAAGAGAATGTATAGAGCCTAGAAGACCGCCCAAGAAATTATAAAAAGGGTATAAGAAAAGAAAGAGGCCAATATAAATTAATATTATCGCGAGATAGATTTCTATATAGGAAATAAGGTATAAGTGTTAATAAAGAACTAAAAGACCTAGAGGCCGAGCTACAAGCTAGAACACTAAATAGCTGGCCTCTATAAGACCCTTAAAAAGGCAGGACACTCTTTTAAGATTAAGCTACTAAAGTTAATAAAGATCTACCCTGTCTTCTCTCTAAACCAACTATAAAAGGCCACGAACGACCCATTGCCTAGATAGTATAATAACCACCTACCGCCAATTTAGATTGCGAAGGATAAGGAATAGGAAGTTAAAGAGATCTTAGTAGTTAAGAAGGACCATAGTACCTTAAAATACTATATAAGCTAGGTAGGTTATAACGAAGATCTAGAATAGTACCCCGCATCTAATTTTAAGTACTTTCTCTATAAGCTACGAGATTTTCACCTAGCCTACCTAGACCTCCCTAGACTACTATATAAACTAGACAGTTGGATTAAATGTTGGAAAGAGGGGTTAGATAACTATAATAATTTAAATAATAATAAAGAACTTAGACAAAGCCTAAGGGTAGGCTTTTTTAGGAGAGGGGGGGAATATAACAGTGCAAGAGCGCGTTACCTGCCAAATCCTACTACATTCTGCCAGTACTACTCGTAGAGCTAACTAATTAGGATTTTCTATCCCTAGGATGGAAAATCGCTATTGGCTCGCTTACCACTAGCGCCTTGGCGACCACTTATATTTTATTAGTTACTAATAGTCTTCTACTTCTTCTTCTCCTTAGCTTAGTATTCTCATATAGTAGCAATCTATAAGCTTTAGTTTAGAAGTAGTTATATAAGCCCGTTACAGTATTTCTCTAGTAAGAATTAGACTTTATATCGTCTTGCCTATTCTATATAGATATTATAGGCTTTCTCTAGTATCCTATAATTCTCTATAGCTGTTAGCCTATATATAATTAGGTTTATATTATTAACGAAGCCTATCCTCTAGGTCGCCCCTTTTTTAAAGGTCTTAAGTAGGTTACTTATAAAGAAAAGGAAGAGTATAGGTAAAATAGGTAATCCTTATAGTATTCCTATTATAACCGTAATAGGGGGGCTCTAGTATCCACTAAAGACTAATAATATTTCTTTCTAGCCTATAAACCCTTAAATAAATTATATAATCTATTCTAAAAAGCCCTTTGTCCTAAGGATATGTATAGGAGACGCTTATATGGTATATTATTATAGGCGCTACTAATATTTAGGCTAAGCATTAATACTATAAAATCCCTTTGTATAGCCTATGTAGTTTTAATAGTAGTAGTAAGTAGTATAAGTACTAATAGCATTAAGCGGTTCTTTTTTGCCCTTATTTAGCTTTATAGTAGTAGAGTGTATTTCTCCGCTATATCTGTTATGCGGTCCACTATAACTCTCTCTAAAATCTTACTAAGGGTGTTTTCTAGGGCAATAGGGCGGTAGCTTTCTAGGATTAAGTAGTTTACTTTACCTTCTTTTTATAAGACTACCGTTATTATAGATCTTCTAAGTTATGGGTAGTATCCTATTATAAAGTATGCTCTAGCTATATCTATAAGCTAGGGTGCTATTAGTAGTCTATAGGTCTTTAAGGCCTTGTTTAAAATCATATTAGGTCCTAGTACTATATTATTTAAAAGGCGGCTAATAGTTCTGGCCATTTCTTCTATTATTATATTGCTGTTAACCTATAGGTAAGTTACTGGTGTTTTACCTATAATATTATTAAGATCTACTAGGGCCAGTTAGGGGAAGAACCTTTCTATAAGGATCTTTACCTTCTTATTATTATTATTAGTGGCCTATAATTTCCCTATCCTTTATAGGGGTAGTAGGTATAGGTCTTCTGCTAGGCGTCCTACCTTATTCTTTATCTATTTTGATATAGCCAAAGACCCTTATTATAGGGGAGGCTTGGGTTAAAAGTGTGCTTATTTATAAACCGTCTCTAGCTATTCTTTACTTTTTTTAGGATATTCTTTAACTAGTTTCTTATATCTTTATATTATCTCTTATCTTTAGGGTTATAGCTACTTATATATTTCCTTTTTACTTATTATTAGCTGGCTATAATGGCTGTATATTATATAGACTATGCGTATTACATATAGGGGCCTAATTTAAGACTAGGTAGTGCTCTTCTAACCTATTTTTAATTGCTGCCTAGATCCTTTCTAGTCTTTAGTTAATTTCCTTAGGGGTAGCTAGTAAGCCTCGCTTGTTTAATATTAGATGGATTTCTTCTAAGTCTTAGGGTTGTTGCTTAACTATATTAAGGAAGCTGTCTATCTTAAGCTTCCTTATTATATATCTTTTGCCGTTTAAATAGGCCTTAATATCTAGATTTAGCTATATTTAGATAGGGATATAGTTTAAGGTAAGTGCTTATTCTTCTTTAGGGGTATATCTTTCAAGTCTCTAATATAGGCCATCGTCTATAAATATAAGATTAATTATACTTCTGGCGGTACCTTATTGCTATATAATTGCTCCTAGGGGGGTAGCTAGCTTAAGGCCCTAAATATTTATAGCCTTTAGTAGGTACTCTACCTATTATTTAGTAGTAATATAGATGCCCCCCTACTACGGGTAGTAGAGGTTTATATCTCCTAATAGGATAGACTTTATACCTTTAGTTTCTAGTAGGCTTATTACTAATATAATATTCTCTATTTATAGTACCCCTTTAACCCTTAGGTTATAAACATTGATAATTTATACTAGTCCCTTATATATCTAGATTATTATAACTATAATATCTAGGTTAACTGCCTACTATAACTATAAGGCTAGGCTAATAGTCTTGCTAATTATAAAGCATATATATATAGCTGCTTTTGGTTTATATAGGAGCTAAAATCCTTAGGGACAGTATATTAATTATATATAGGTATTATAGTATAGCTCTTATATAGCAAGGATATAGTATTTCTCTAAGTCTAGACTATTTAGTAAGAGCCTTATAAGACGGTGGTTTATATTGCCGTAGTTATACTATATAATAGTTAGGTAGCGGATCCCTAGCAAGGGTCCTTTAACTCTCCTTTATTCCTTACTTCTTCTATTTCCACTTTCTCTAAAATATTTAAAACTTCTATCTTCTATATTTACTCCCTAGCCGCTACTTATTTTATATAGAGCTTTCTATTCCCATATCTTGTGTTCCTACTAGTCCTTCTATATTTAAATCTATTATTATTTTAGGTTCTTCTCCTATTCTTACTAGTTAACTATATATTTCTTATAGGCCGGCTAAGTATATTATATTTACTGTATTAAGTCTAATTCTTAATTACCCTAGCCTTAAGCTTACTATAGCTGTATATAGAGGTCTTCTTACAGGGCGTCCTCTCCCTTATATCCCTATTTAGTCTAGTAATGTTGCGCGGCGTCGCTTCTGGCCTATTAAGGCTTAGGGTAGCTGGCTTAGCCCTCTAATATTAAAAGTAGGGAACGCTAAGAAGGCACCTATATCCCCTTAGCTTATTACCTATTGTTTTTATTTATATAACCTAGCGTACAGTTATTCTCGTAGCTATTAAGCCCTTACCTTCCATCTTCTATATTTAATATAATCTTCTCTCTCTTATGTCTTATATGTGCTTTAGTAGCAGTTTATGCATTTTATTTAGTCTTAGTTTATATAATGTCTTGTATTATAGAGGCCTACATAGTAGCCGCAGCACACCTATACTACGTATGTGGATTAGGTATATCCCTATTATACGCATTAATAGCATTACTTTAGGCGTAGTCTATAGTTATAGAGCCTTATATTATATATAAGACTATTTCCTTTTTAGATAAGAAGTTTTTATATTTCTAGTATAAGTACGCTAATAATAAGAGAGCTATATTTATGTCTAGTATCTCCCTAGTAAGTCTTTAGCGACCCTTATATCCTTTTATTGTTTTTATTATATATTTAGTTTATATTTTCCTATTAGAGCTATTAGATCTAGGTAATTATAAGTCCTAGTATAAGGCGTTCTATTTATTTTACTATCTCCTATATAGTTGCTGTGTTATCCGCCTAGCAGCCCTTTTCTACCCTAAGGCTTATAGAAACCGCTAGTACTTTAACTAGGTAATCTTTATAAAGCACTTTTATGCCAAGCCGTTAGAGGATTTAATTAAGGGTTTGCTAGAAAAGCGCATAAGGGTTACTAGACTAGCGGAGCCATTCTACTAGCTATATTAGTTTGTTATAGCTAATAGTCACTCCCCTATAGTTTTAGATACTAAACACATCTAATAGGCTTTATATTTTATTAAATACCTTCTTAATAAAGGTCTTTCCGCTTTATAGTATAGTATTTACCCTTTTTTCTTATTATGGGGAGCTATTATTAGGTATAGTTCTGGCGGTCGCGCGCGACTGCGTACCACTGTCGTTCAACATATACCTCCCCTGCGATGCATGTATCTTAGGGGGATCATCTAGGTGTTTTTTAGGGTTCTTCTAGATGGTTTAGTCTTTTGGGCTGGGTGCAGCAAGTGCTCCTCTTGTTATATTATTAATTAAGTTAATAAAGTAAGAGCCGTTACCATTATTTGCCTTCTTAATTTAGAAGGCGCAATGCCACCTAGAAGGATGGTATTAAATTAGTAAGCAAAATGAGGACCTTCGTGGATATACATACGTCACCTCTCCTAATAGGTAGATAGAGAACTCCTTAGGCCTACATTATATTAAACACTATAATAAGCATACAAGACACCCTATAGAAGATTCCAACGGTAAAATATAGCAATACCGCCTGCTTTTAATGGATAATTATTTAAGCCACCTTACCTGGCAATTTGTTAAGTATGTGTTTACGCGCAAGATCGTCCTAGTGGCTCTACTACCTCATTTAACTTATAAGCTTTAACCACTAAATATAGGTTGTTTTTGGCCACCCTCTCACTACTATAAGAAGCAAGTAGATGATTTCTGTTAATATGGCCACTCAGGCATTAATAAGGAATTTTTTTAAAGCTTTACCTAAAGGCGCGCATGTAGGCATTTACCCCCAATACGATTAGCAGCGCCTAGAAAGCTATAGGCCTTTTACCCTATAACCCTACTGCCGTCTTAAAGACCCTTACCTATACGGAGCCCCCCAAAAGCCAAGATATAGAGGAATTAAGTATACCTAGTACTTTACGCACTTTGAAGATACTAAGGACTATAAGGGAAATCGAATCTCTATACAATCAAATCAACAAATCAGCGACCGCGCGACTTGATGGCCTACTTAAGACCCCAACTCGGCGATGTCTTAAGAAGCCTTTTAAAGCTTTAATAGGCTCCGCGACCAACTCTTATATCCAAAGAGAAGAAAATAAGAAATATTAAAGCTTTTGCATTAACAAAAAGTTAAGCAGGCGACTACTTAGTAAAGGTAGAGTCCTTAGTTAAGAAGATGTTAATTAATTAAAATTTAAAGATCTATAGAAGCAGGAGGCCTCCATACTGACTTAAAGGGAGTATAAGGAAGGAACGACTCTACCAGAGCTTAATGTTGCTACATTAAGTAGAGCCGTTTTAAACCCTAGTAAGTATAATCAGGATTAGGCTTACCTTTCTTATATATTTAGGTGCGATCCGCAGCCTATAAATAAGTGGATTAACGGGTCGTTAATCTGGAATGGGACGTCGTAGGAATGTAGTAGTCGTCTGTACAATTGGTCGGCGCGTGGGTCTATATTAATTACCACCAAAACGTAAATAAATTATTTTAAGTAATATTACAATCGAAATAATGGTATAAAAGCTTTAATTTGGCCTATTTGAAATATATATAAGCTCATTGTTGATTTTATTATAAATTGATCAAATATCACCTGTATGTGGCTCGTGTCACGAAGTTCAAATAGATAAGTTCATTGATGAAATGGGTTGATTGATTGATGATCTTGAGTCGTCCTGACTTAATCGTTCTGAGGGCTTTGAGCTACAAAGAGACTTTACAGTGCACGGGCTCCGTGTACGTAAATTGTGCACGTGACCCACGCCTTTAGAGAATATAGATTATCTAATACACCCCCTTAGCTTTGAGCTCTTTAAGGTTAAAGCTAGCCACCTTCTTGTGTCCATTAATGAGTTAGTTAAACCATAATCTCTTCTAAATCCTTCCGTCTTGCTCTAATACTGTCCCTTAGGTCCTCCAGTTACTTCTCCTTATTTAGCCACTCCTTAATATCCACCATTCTAATTATATTAACAAAGCTTTAAAACCTCTACTTGGGCAGGGCCTTTGTAAGTCCATTGGCAATTATCTCCTTTATTACTGTCTATTAAAATTATACTTATCTTATTATGTATTCCTAATATAGCCAATATTAATAGATGTTAATGTGTTAGAGCTTTATAATTAGCTTTACTATATCTTCTATAATTAGTTAGAGTGTCTAGGTATTATTGCATTTAATAATTAAGGGCTCATTCAGATGTAACGTTATTACTTTAAACAGCCTACTAATAAAGATAGCTTCCTTTACTATTTGTGATAGGGCTAACAACTTAGCTTCTATGCTTGACGTCGTAACTATACCCTATTTATTTACTCTCCAGGTAATTAGTCCTCTAAATAGCTTTATAATATATCTTTATAAGCTCCTTCTATCTATAGAGTTGTCCGTAAATAATACATCACTAGCACAGATAAATGATTATGCTTTACTTCTACCGTCTCTTCCATTATCTTATCCTTTATTGCGTATTCCTTTATCTTTTTCTCTACTGTTCATTCCTTCCTTATCTCCTCTATAGTAGATTGCTCTGCTCCTTATACTATATAGGTACTGGATTACTCTGTCTGCCACTTAATAGTGCTCTTAGCTTAAGTTCTAATTAAACCTTACTAGCTGTAATACTACAAAAGCAATATCCAGACGCGTTGTAGTGGCTACATAAAGTATTGAACCCATTTTTCTCTAATATAGCATTGTAGAAGCTACTTCTTTTAGTAGGGACATAGGACGGACTAGTAGGTCTATATTAAAGGATAGAAGCGTCAGACGGATTAATTAGTAATTAGTAAGTAGGAGTTTAGATTCTGCCATAGGAGTATCTAAAAGACGCCCTTTAAGATCTATCTTATACTAATTAGCTATCTTCTTAATATAGGCTTCCTAGAATAGCCACAGGAGCCTCTAGCTACAATTATATAGTATATAGATTCCTAGGAACCATTTTAGCTTACTAAGGGTACTTATCTAGTATTCCTTACTTAGCTCCTTAATTGCTTCTTAAGCTTTCTTCTTATCTATCTTTTAGTAGTAGAAGACAATATTATTAACATAGAAGAAGACAACTATTCCACCTTTTAGTATAACACACGGCTCCTAAGGTACCTCTTTAAAACCCAATTCATTTAATAAGCTCATGAGATTCTTCTGCTATAACAGTAGTAATCATTATAGTCTGTATAGGGCTTTTCTTAAGCGCAGTACTTTATCTATCTTTCCCTTACTAAACCCTAGCAGTAGCTTTATGTAGACGACCTTGTCAAGATCGTAATGGACAAATACGTTAACTGTATCTATCTATATCGTCTCTAGGTTAAATTTTGCGGTGATCGCTATAAGGGTTCAGAAGGTCATACTAGCTAATATAGTAGCTCTTATAGGTAGGTCTCCTAGGGCCTATTAATTTCCATATACTACTAAGCGTGCCTTACATTTCTAAAGGAATCCATACTTGTCCGTCTTATAGACGAATACCTACATTAAGCTAAGGATCTGCTGTCCCTTTGCATACTTCTTATTTGTTTCCTAAAATAACCTCATTTAATAATGGGATTGGAGGTAAGCTTATTAAGCTTCTTAGAACTAATCTTAAAGAGGGTGCGTATTAAGGTTGCGGATTAACTAAGGTGGCAGAGGTAAGTTCTTCCTATATAATCTAACATTATGTATTCTACCTAATTTAAGCTTGCTATTATTAAGTCAACTATTAAGGTTAAACTTCCTTCCTGTTAAGAAGGCGCTATAATAGGCTAAGGTGATCCTTTTAGTAACAAAGTCTTTAAACCTATTATTGCCGGCTTCCTTAAATAAGTCTTTAACTAAGTTATTAAATACCCCCTAAATGTAAAACCCATCTCCTACTTAGTTAATAGTGTCCTAATTAGTATCTAACTTTATAAGATACTTAACGTAAAAGGCACATAGAGATTCTTTGTCTTCTTCTGTTGGAGGTGGCGTATAATACGCATCTTTAAGAGCTCTTGCAAGGTTAAAATCTGCTAATTTATTAAAGGCTTAAACTGGCTCATTATCAACATCATTGTCTTCCTCTTAAATTGACGGTTTAAATACTTTATTATTATCTTCCAGAAGAACCTTGTTCTTGGTTAGGGTATTAGGGAGTTAAATCTTTTTAATTAGCGTGTCTAATTCAGCATGTAGGTCCTTTAAGATGTCCGTTTACTTGCTGTCAAAAAACATCTTTTTATTAAAGATAATATCCCTAGTAGAGATAACAATACCCTTATATGGGATCTAGATCCTATAGATATTGGTAGAGTTATAGCTAATAAGGTAGCTAATATAGGCTTACGGATCTAGCTTGCTTAGCCTTTTCTTCTTTAGCTGGGCGTCTGTTATCATTGCGTATGCCCTACAGCCATAGGCTTTTAGGTGCGCTAGTTATAGCTTTCTTATTCTCCTATTCGCTAGGTAGGTATGGAACCTCTTATATAGCAATTTCCATCCATTACTTTCCTGTGGCGTTTAATCTTAAAGGTAGACTACACAGTTGACTATCTCATTCCATAGATCATGTGGTAGATTAGCAGCAATTCTCATTACACGTCCTTTCTTAATAATTATACCCCCTAAGCGTTTAGCGGTACTATTTTATGCTTGGGTATATAGCGCCAAAGGCTTAAATATAATCCCTTAAGTCTATAGCCATTTAAGGGTTCTCCTTCTCCCTAGCTCGTTATCTAATCTAATAGTGTTAACTTTAAGGTTATACCTTAGACAAATCTATTAAATGAAATCTTTAAGCACTTATAGTGTCTCCTTCTCCTTACTATGCGTTATTATAAAATACGGGAAGGATCTTCCTAAGAAGGTGTTGTAGATAAGCATAACTTATACAAATCCGGCATGCGCTTCCTTGAGGTTAGTCCAGTCAATATAGAGGTTAAGACAGGGTTTATTAATTTTCTATTCCAAGAACCTTCTTAAGACCTAACGCTTAATTTTGGCGAGACTATAGTGTTAACATTCCGTTATCTTAGGGCCTTAAAGCTTAACTCCTAGGGCGTTAAGACCTAGATAATAAAGGCTTATAGGTCCTAAATAACCTAGACATAGATGCCATAGTTATGTATTATCTTTTGCATCTAGACAAATGTCTCTTAATAATGCTCTGCGCTTCCGTTAGCGGCATAGTAGTTGGCTTATATTAAATGCTAATTAACTTCCTGGTCAGACGTATTTAATAGTCTATTATCTATAATATTCTTCCATTTAATATAGGATTGTATTATCCTTCCAAACTAGAAGATTGTTGTCTCCTTTGTTGTCCTAGTAGTACCCTCATTTTTAAAGTAGACGGAATAACACTAGGTTTGTATTAAAGTCTATATAAAAGGCAACGTCCTTAAGACATAGAATTCCCTTGCTCTTATCTAGTTTTATAACTTGGACAGTGACATTACCATAGCCTAGTATAGGCACTTCTGAGCTAATGGCGATGACATATTTGTGTCTTAAAGCTTTCCTAAAATTATAAAAATGGGAGAGGTTATTAAAGATATAGAGAGTGGTTCCTAAGTTAAGAATAGTTAATAGCTTTAGTGGATAGAGTTGACTAGTATGATATAATTCTAGGAATATTGCATTAGCTTCTCCTTTGATTTTCTTAACTGTCTCCTAACTCTCGTCCTGTTATTATTAAGCTTTATTGACATTTAGTTCCTTAAGCTTAAGTTATTCCACTTGGGCAGCTAGATCCTTATTGTGCTCTACCTTTTTATACACCTTTTTTATTTGTGTACCCTTAGCATTAAATCCTTTAGGCCTTTTGCACTTAAATAGATACTAACAATTAGGAAGGGTATATCCCCTCATATCGCATACTAGGCATTTTAGGTTCTTTGACTTCTTAGAAGACGTCTCTTTAGTTAAATTTGTCCCTGCCCTTTTTTAACTACGAGATGAGCTGTTCCCTCTTCCCTTTTAGACTTTAGTAGCAATAAAGATATCCTCTTCGGACTCTCCTATAAAGTCTATGTTAAATACACCCCCTCTAGTAGTTAAGGATGGTACGACTTTTAAGAGGTTTGTAAATGCTTCCCGTAGCTCCATTACTACTTTACAGTATTCTAATAAGTGAGCCTTTTTGGTATTATTTACCTGTTTAGTGTACATAATAAAATAGGTTTTGCTTATAGGTTGTATTGCATTTACAAGGTCCATTAGCTAGATCCTATTAGTTATCTATAGAAGACTATACTTCTCTGCTATCTTTATCACATACTCCCATTGGTTAAGCCACTGGGTAATTTTTGCCTACTTAAGTCCCTTAAATAATTCTGTGTACTATAATTATACCTTTCTTATTATAAAGTTCTTTAAGGGCTCAGTGTCTTCTTTTAATCAAATCAGCTATTCCTTAACTATAAGGGAAGGGTTAAGTAGTAGCTTCTTCTAAATTAATACTATGGATATAATTTGGATACGTATCTGTTATAGATACTCTTCCTATTTTAGGAAGTACTTTATGTCCTAGTTATAGTATTATCTACTATTCTTATACGCTTTTTGTTGATTTGTTAAGAGCTGTGCATATAAGGTTGCATTCTTGTTAAAATCTGTAACTTTTAGATAGGGTGGTTCTTAAAGTAGACCTTCTTAAGGTGCTTCCTTAGCAGGGTTAATATATACCCAAATTTGTTTGTCCATAAGGGCTTATAGTTGCTATAGCCATTGCTCCCAGTCTTCTAGCTTATTAAGGATGATTATCATCAACAAACTTAACATCAGTGGAGTTATTTAACTAATAGGTAAAGGAGGAATTAAAATGGTATTTTGTTGTTGGGATCGTCCTTATTATTAGGATCGTCCTTTAATGATTAAGGTGGAATCTTGTAGAATCTTGTGGAATCTCGTAGAATTTTATAGAAAACTCGTCCTATAACACTTGAGGTAGGATTTCTGTTAGAGTCTGCGTCTTGATAATAAGGTATCAGAGTCTAATAATAAGGTAGAATTTCTTTAAATAATTAAGTAATAGCTGGATAGCTTCTTAAGTTGGTAGACCGGGCTTATAAGTATTATAAAGTTTAAATAGATGAGTTTATTAATGAAATGGGTTGATTAATTGATGATCTTGAGTCGTCCTGACTTGATCATTCTAAGGGCTTTGAGCTACGAAGAGACTTTACAGTGCACGGGCTCCGTGCACGTAAATCGTGCACGTGACCCACGCCTTTAGAGAATATAGATTATCTGACAGCTCGCTATATAGGGTGGCTCGCTTTCCGGTCAGCTAGTGTGTATAGGTCGGCGTGACCACGCTAAAATGTCGGCCCGATAGGCGGAACCTCCGCCCACTATACCAAATTTGACTTTCCCTGTTAAACTTTAACCTTACCCTCTACCTTACCTTCTATTATAGATCTATTAAAAATCTATTCCAAACCAATTTAAAATATAATGGCCACTACCTTAAAGAGCTGTGTAAGCTATCTGTAACCCATTCTAAACGTATTTTAATAGTTTAGGCTACTTATAAAGCCTACCTAAAAATGGAAAGGCTCCCTAAGGGTGTAAATGCTTTTAATATGGTAAGTAGTTCTAAATATATTTAGAACACGTTTCTAATATAATACTAGCGTAGTAATAAGGTAGATTTAACTATAGGGGAGGTTTTTTATTAGTATAATGTCTTGCCTAATCTAGAGAATCTAGTACTATATAGGGTAAGTAGATAAATATATTAGGTTTATAATACATTGCTAATATATTTATAACATGTTTAGAAAAAGGTTAGAGATCGCGGCGCCCTTAGAAACCATATAAAGAAGCATAGCCTTAAAACTAAGAATATTAGAAAAGGAGGGGCTCCTTCTATTAAGAAGTGGGAGGAAGCAATAGGTATATATTCTAAACGTGTTCTTAACCTATTTATAACTAGTTACTAACTAATTATAGCCTTCTATTTCACTATTATAGCTATATATAATTAGAATATATTAGGAACCGCTTCTAAATATAATCCTACTAGTCTAGACTACTCTGCTGCTGCCTAACCCCCCTATAGCCCCACCCTGGCCCCCCCTAGCCATCCTTCTAGGACTACTGCCCTCTAATTAACGACTTATATTTAAGAGAAAGTTATACCTACTAGATTTAAGAGTGGGCCTTAAAAAGGCGATATAAGATATTCCTAATATATTTATAATATATTCTAATTAAGTTCCTAGTATAACTTTCCAAAAATAGTTACTCTGCTTAAGGAATTAGGTGCTAAGGTTCTATATACTAAGTATTTAGATATAACTTCTACTTATAAATTAATTTGGAACCTATTTTAAACCAGTTAAAAATATATTCTGAATTTATTACAGCTTGCTTATTTAAGGGTTGTCTTAATTAAAGCTACTTTATTAATAATGGGTTAGATAATACTAAGGCTCCTACTACTCTAGCTCCTACTACTCTAGCTCCTATTAAGACTTCTAAAAAGTGTTTAAAGAAATCTAGTTTAAAAGGTTTAAAGGCTATAAAGAGAAAGGCTACTAAACCTGCTAGACTTATAGAGGAGGATATTATAGTAGCTATATTTTAGTAGATAACCTAAAATCTAATTTATAACGTGTTTATAATATGTTATAAATGGAATCTTATAGATAGAGTTCAGACTTAAATTTTAAAAGAGTTCTCTATACCACTTTAAAACGTATTTATAATATATTAGGTAACAAAAATAAAGTTATTAGTTAAATTATAATGTTTATTAAATTTTACTAACTATATCTCTTTCTAATAACTCCCTTTATATAATAATAATAATTTATTGCTTAATGTCTGATTCGGATCCCTATTGGGCCTATATAAACTACTCCTTATATACATATAGGGAGAAAACTCTACTTAAGAAAACCCTATAATCCATCTCCCTGCCTTTTAGGACTCGCCTACTTAGTGCCTACGAGTTACCTATAGTGCTCTACTACCTTACTTTTTAACCTCCTTAGGAACCACTGCTGCCGTAACAAGCCTATAGACATACTAGTATTATAAACTTTACTTTACTACTATAGAGTTAACAGGGGGCGCCTATTACTTGCCCCTTTATCTTCTATTGCCATTTCCTTTATAACCTAAAACTGGTCTAGTATATTTTGGCTAATAAGCTATTAGGTAACCGCCTTAAGACCTTTTTATATTAAGAGTAGTATATTATAGTTCTCTATGCTAGCTACTAAGAGTATTACTTCTTGGTTAGTGTATAAGGGGCATTATAGTATTACGTGTTTTAGTATTTGTTTTGGCTAGCCACATTTATATCTTAGGCTACCTATTAGGATACCTACCTAGTAGAGCCAATCTTTTAGTCCTATTATTCCTGTTCTTAAAAGTATTGCTATAATTTTTTTTACCTTTATTAGGCCTTCTTGGAGCCCTTAAGTATTTACCCCCTATAGCGTTAACTATGCTATAGCTTAGGTTCCTCTTGCCTAAGTTAGCCTCTGTGCCTTTAACTCTTATATACCTCTCTAGCGTTAGTCTAACTAGTATTATATTATAGTAGATAGTTTCCTAGCATTCTTTTATACTCTACTCTAGCTCCTTTCTCTTTCTTACCATTATCTTTACTAACCTCTTATGCGTCTCCCTTCCTCCTCTATATAGGCCTAGGCCCTAATATAGTACTATTCTTCTTCTGCTTTCTTTACCTATTTCTTTAATATATCTTCCCTACTTTAGGGTTGTTAAATTATTTTCCTATAGGGCACCCTAGGGTCCCTCTATAGTTTATTTAGGCGTGTTTTAATATACTTTATAATATTAAAGTTACGTTTACTTTGCACCCTTTATATTACAGTGGCTTTAATATATAGTTATAGGGGGGGAATATTAGCTTCCTTTTTAAGCTATGCTGTAGCTATATGCTTATACCTACCTGTTATACTCTAAAGATAGGCTGTTTAGACCTTTTGGAGTAGTTTAAGAAATAATTTAGGGGGGCCTTTCTTAGTTTCTTAAATGGCCCAAATACTAGATCTATATATTATAGTTAGCTAGACAACTACTATATATAATAGGCGTGACCTTTAAAAGCATGGACCCTATATAGAATTAATAATCCTAGATAATGTAATATACTGTACTTAGCCCTTATGGGCCACTTACGCTATATATATGCTCTACTAGAGCTTGCTGTCTACCTATACTCCTAATACCCTTAGGCCCTAAACTGGTTAACCCCTAAAGCCTTAAATATAAATTATATACTAAAGATCTGTAGATTAGTTGCGTTTTTTTATAAAGTAGATTAGCTGGTATTTCTCTGGTAAGAATTGGACTCTATATTGTTTTACCTATTCTATATAGGTATTATAGGCTCTCTCTAGTGTTCTATAATTCTCTACAGCCATTGGCCCGTATATAATTAGGTTTATATTATTAATAAAGCCTATCCCTTAGGTTGCCCCTTCCTTAAAGAAGTTAAGTAGGTTACTTATAAAGAAGAGAAAGAGTATAGGCAAGAGGGGTAATCCTTATAATATTTCTGTTATAATTATAATAGAGGGGCTCTAGTATCTACTAAAGACCAGTAATGTTTCTTTCTGGCCTATAAACCCTTAAATAAATTATATAATCTATTCTAGGAAGCCCTTTGCCCTAGGGATGTATAGGAGGCGCTTATAGGGTATATTATTATAGGTACTACTAATATCTAGGCTAAGTATTAATACTATAAAGTCCCTTCGCATTGCCTATGCGGATTTAATAGTAGCGATAAGTAGCGTAAGTGCTAATAGTATTAAGCGGTTCTTTTTTGCCCTTATTTAGCTTTATAGTAATAGGGCGTGTTTCTTAGCCGTGTCTACTATATGGTCCACTATTACCCTTTCTAAGATCTTACTAAGAGTGTTTTCTAAGGCAATAAGGCGGTAGCTTTCTAGGGTTAAGTAGTCTGCTTTACTTTCTTTTTATAAAATAACTATTATTATAGCTTTACTAAGTCGTAGGTAGTAGCCTATAGCAAAGTATACTCTAGCTATATCTGCAAGCTAAGGTGCTATAAGTAATCTATAGGTTTTTAAAGCCTTATTTAGAATCCTATCTAGTCCTAGTACTATATTATTTAAAAGACGGCTAATAGTTCTGGCTATTTCATCTATTGTTATATTACTATTAACCTATAGGCGAGTTACTAGTGTTTTACCTATAATATTACTAAGGTCCGCTAGAGCTAGTTAGGGGAAGAACCTTTCTATAAGGATCTTTACCTTCTTATTATTATTATTAGTAGCCTGTAATTCCCCTACTCTTTATAGGGGCAGTAAGTATAAGTCTTTTACTAGGCGCCCTACCTTTTTCTTTACCTATTTTACTATAGCCTAAAGGCCCTTATTATAGAGGAGGCTTAGGTTAAAAGTGTGCTTATTTATAAACCGTCTCTAGTTATTTCTTACCTTTTTTTAGGGTATTCTTTAACTAGTTTCTTATGTCTTTATATTGTCTCTTATTTTTAGGGTTATAGCTACTTATATATTTCCTTTTTATTTATTATTAGCTGGTAATAAGAACCGCGTATTATATGGACTATATATATTGTGTATAGGGGCCTAGTTTTAAGACTGGGCAGTGCTCTTTTAGCCTGTTTTTAATTACTACCTAAATCCTTTCTAGTCTTTAGTTAATTTCCTTAGGGGTGGCTACTAAGCCTTACTTGTTTAGTATTAGGTGGATTTCTTCTAGGTCTTAAAGTTATTGTTTAACTATATTAAGGAAACTGTCTATCTTAAGCCTTCTTATTACGTATTTTTTACTATTTAGTTGCGCCTTAGTATCTAGATTTAGCTGTATTTAGATAGGGATATAGTCTAAGGCAAGTGCCTATTCTTTTTTAGGGTTGTACCTTTTAAGTCTCTGGTATAGGCCTTTGTCTATAAATGTAAGGTCAATTATACTTTTAGCGGTGCCTTGTTGCTATATAATTGCTCTTAGGGGGGTAGCCAGTTTAAGGCCCTAGAACTCCCTTTATATATTTTATAAGTATAATAATTTAATTATAAATTAATTACTACTTAAATTTTATAAAATAGTTTAATTATATAGTAAAAAAAGCCTTTTAAATTGTATTATTTAATAATAAATATAATTTTAAATAAAAATTATATATTTAATAAAAATATTTTTTTTAAAAGTATATTAACTTTAAGCTATTATAATAGTATATATTTTATTTTTAAAAGTATTTATTTAAATATAAAAATTTATTAAACCTTTAAATAATATATATATAAATAAAATATAAAATTAGTTAATATAAAACTTATTTTATTTAATATATTTTTAATTAAGTATTAGCTAATAACTTTTTATAAGTAACTATATTTATATATATATCCTAGCAGTTCCTATAAGCCTTAGGGTAGAAAAGGGACGCTAGGCAAACAACACAGCAACCATATAGGAGATAGTAAAATATACGGAACGCCTTATACCAAGACTTGAGATTACCTAAATCCAATGGCTTTGACAGAAAAATGCAATCTAAGTATATAATAAGAATAATAAGAAGATATAAGAGTTGCCAGAGACTTGCTAGGGAGACGCCAGTTAAACGCATGGCTCCCTTATTGTCAGCATATATATACTAGGAATGCAAAAACTCCTTATCTAAAAAGGAATAATTATAAATGGCCTTATATACAACACAAGGCTCTATAACCACAAACTACGCCTAGAATGATGCTATTGCTGCGCATAATGGGGATATACCTAATCCACATACGCAGCACAGGTGTGCTGCGGCCACTATGCAGGCCCCTATAATATAAGACACTGCTTAAATTAAGACTAAATAAAATGCGTAAACTGTCACTAAAGCACATATAAGGCGTAGGAGAGAGTAGACTGTATTAAATATAGGAGATAGAAGGCAAGGGCTTAATAGCTGCGGGAATAACTACACGCTAGGTTATATAAATGGAAATAATAGGCGATAAGCTAGGGGGACGTAGGTGCCTTCCCGGCGTTCCCTACCTTTAATACTAGGGGGCTGGGCTAGCTATCCCAAGCCTTAATGGGCCAGAAGCGACGCCGCACAATATTACTAGACTAAATAGGGACATAAAGGTCATAGGGAACATAAGGGAGAGGACGCCCTATAGGAAGACCCCCATGGACAGCTATAGTAAGCTTAAGACCAGGATAATTAAGAATTAGACTAAATACGGCAAATCTAATATTTACAGCTAATCTATAAAGGGCATAAAGCCGACCAGTAAGACTAGGGGAAGAACTGGAGATAATAATAGATTTGGATATAGAAGCGCTAGTAGTAACACAAAATACAGGAATAGAAAGCCCTATATAAAATAAGTAGCGACTAGGGTGTAGATACAAGAGATAAAAGTTCTAAAAATCCTAGAGAAAGTGGAAATAGAGGAAGTAAAGAACGAAGGAAAGTTAAATAACCCTTACTAGGGGTCCGCTACCTATCCATTATATAGTATAACTGCGGCAATATAAACTACCGCCTTGTAAGGCCCCTACTAGACAGTCTAGACCTAGAGAAATACTATATCCTTGCTATATAAGAGCCGTATTATAATACCTATATATAATTAACATACTGCCCCTAAGGATTCCAGCTCCTATATAAACTAAAAGCAGCCATATATATATGCTTTATAATTAGTAAGGCTATTAGCCTGTCCTTATAGTTATAGCAAGCAGTTAACCTAGATATTGCAGTTATAACAATTTAGACATATAGGGGACTGGTATAAATTATTAATGTATATAACCCTAAGGTTAAAGGGGTCCTATAAATAGAGAACATTATATTAGTAATAAGCTTACTAAAAACCGAAGGCACAAAGTTTATCCTATTAGGAGATATAAACCTCCACCACCTACAGTAAGGGGGTATCTATGTTGCTGCTAAATAATAGGCAGAGTGCCTACTAAGAGCTATAGACATCTAGGGCCTTAAGCTGGCCACTCCCCTAGGAGCAATTATGTGGCAATAAGGCACCGCCAGAAGTATAATTAACCTTATATTTATAGACAATGGCCTATATCAAAGACTTGAAAGGTGTATCCATAAAGAAGAATGGGCACTTACCTTAGACTATATCCCCATCCAGATATAGCTAGATTTGGATATTAAGGCGTAACTAAATAGTAAAAGATACACAATAAGGAAGCTTAAGACAGACAGTTTCTTTAATATAGTTAAACAATAACTTTAAGACCTAGAAGAAATCCACCTAATACTAAATAAGCGAGGCCTATTAGCTACCCCTAAGGAAATTAACTAAAGACTAGAAAGGATCTAGGCAGTAATTAAAAATGGGCTAGAAGAGCATTGCCCGGTCTTAAAACTAGGCCCCTATATGTGATACGCATGGTCCGCATAATGCGCGGTTTTTATGGCTAGCTAATGATAAGTAAGAAGGAAATATATAAGCAGCCATAACCCTAAAGATAAGAGATAATATAAAGACATAAGAAACTAGCTAAAGAATACCCTAAAAAAAGAAGCAAGAAATAACTGGAGATGGTTTATAAATGAACATACTATTAACCTAAGCATCCCCTATAATAAGGGCCTTTAGACTATAGCAAGATAGGTAAAAAAAAAAAAAGGCGGGATGCCTAGCAGAAAACCTATACCTACTACCCCTATAAAGAGCAGGTAAACTATAGGCTATAAGTAATAATAATAAGAAGGCGAAGATTCTTATAAAAAGATTTTTCCCCTAACTAGCTCTAGTAGACCTTAGTAATATTACTAGTGAAATACCGGTGACTTGCCTGAGGGTTAACAGCGATATAACAACTAAAGAAATGGCTAGAACTATTAGTCGCCTCTTAAATAATATAGCACTAGGACCAGATAGGATCCTAAATAAAGCCTTAAAGACCTATGGTCCACTTATAGCACCTTAGCTTATAGATGTAGCTAGAGCATGCTTTGTAATAGGCTACTACCTATAACTTAGAAGATCTATAATAATAGTTGTCTTATAAAAAGAAGGTAAAGTAGACTACTTAATCCCAGGAAGCTACTGCCCTATTGCCTTAGAAAACACCCTAAGCAAGATCTTAGAAAAGGTTATAGTAGACTATATAGTAGATATGGTAGAGAAACACGCCTTACTACCATAAAGCTAAATAGGGGTAAGAAAGAATTGCTTAACACTATTAGCACTTACACTACTCGCTGCTACTATTAAAACTGCATAGGCTATGCGCAAGGACTTTATAGTATTAATACTTAGCCTAGATATTAGTGGCGCCTATAATAATATACCCTATAAGCGCCTCCTATACATCCTTAGGGCAAAGGGCTTCCTAGAATAGATTATACAATTTATTTAAGGGTTTATAGGCCAGAAAGAGACATTACTAGTCTTTAGTAGATACTAGAGCCCCCCTATTACAGTTGCAACAGGTATACTATAAGGATTACCTCTTTTGCCTATACTCTTCCGTTTTTTTTATAAGCAACTTACTTAATACCTTTAAGGAAGGGGCGACCTAGGGGATAGGCTTTGTTAATAATATAAACCTAATTATATATAGGCTAATAGCCATAAAGAACTGCAGAATACTAGAGAAAGCCTATAACACCTATATAGAATAGGCAAGATAACATGGAGTCTAATTCTTATTAGAGAAATACCAGCTAATCTATTTTATAAGAAAACGTAACTAATCTGCAAATCTTTAGTATATAATCTATATCTAAGGCTTTAGGGGTTAACCAGTTTAGGGCCTAAGGGTATTAGGAGTATAGGTAGACAGTAAGCTCTGGTGGAGCGTATATACAGTATAAGCGGCCTGTAAGGGCCAAGCATAGTACATTGTATTATTTAGGATTGTTAATTCTATATAGGGTCCATGCTTCTAGAGGTTACGCCTACTATATACAGCAGTTATCTAGCCAACTATGATATATAGATCTAGTATTTGGGCCATTAGAGAACTCAAGAAGGGCCCCCCTAAATCACTCCTTAAACTACTTTAAAAGGTCTAAACAGCCTACCTTTAGAGTATAACAGGTGGGTATAAGCAAATGGCCACAGCACTGCTTAAGAAGAAAGCCAATATTCCCCCCCTATAACTATATATTAAAGCCGCTGTAATATAAAGGGCGTAAAGTAAACGCAACTCTAATATTATAAAGTATATTAAGACACGCCTAAATAAACTATGGAGGGACCTTAGGGTGCCTTATAGGAGAATAAACTAACAACCCCAAAGTAGGGAAGATATATTGGAGAAATAGATAAAGAAAGCAGAAGAAGAATAGTACTGCGTTAGGGCCTAGGCCCATATAGAGGAGGAAGGGAGATATATAAGAGGCCAGTAAAGATAATAGCAAGAAAAAGAAAGGAGCTAAAGTAGAGCATAAAAGAATGCTAGGAAACTATCTTCTGTAATATAATACTAGTTGGACCAACGCTGGAGAGGTGTATGGGAGTTAAAGGTATAGAGGCTAACTTAGGCAAGAGAAACCTAAGCTGTGGCATGGTTAATGCTATAGGGGGTAAATACTTAAGAGCTCTAAGAAGGCCTAACAAAGGCAGAAAATATAATAGCAACACTCTTAAGAATAGGGATAATAGGACTAAAAGATTGGCTCTACTAGGTAGGTGTCCTAGTAGGCAGCCTAAGATGTAAATGTAACTGGCTAAGATAGACACCAAAATATATAATACTGTTATGCCCCTTACGCACCAACTAAGAAGCTATACTCTTAGTAACTGGCATAGAGAACTATAATATACTACTCTTAATATAAAAAGGTCTTAAGGCGGTTACCTAGTAGCTTATTAGCCAAAATGTGCTAGACCAGTTTTAGGTTATAAAGGAAATGGTAATAGAAGGCAAAGGGGCGAGCAATAGGCGCCCCCTAATGACTCTATAGTAGTAGAGCAAAGTTTACAATACTAGTGCGTCTGTAAGCTTGTTACAGCAGCAGTGGTTCCCAAGGAGGTTAAAAAGTAAGGTAGTAGAGCACTATAGGTGACTTGTAGGCGCCTTATAGGCAAGTCCTAAAAGGCGGGGAGACGGATCACGGGGTTTTCTTAAAAGAGTTTTCTCCCCACATGTATATAAGGAGTAGTCCGCGTGGGCCCAATAGGGATCCAAATCGGACGTTAAGCAATGAATAATAATATATTTATATATATAGATAAGGCTTAAATATATAGATAGTAAGTAGTAAAATAATACATTTTTTTAAATAGAATAAAGATAAGTATTTAGATTTATTATAGCCTTTTCTCCTATTTTTTACTATTTAATAGTTATTAGTACCTTAGTATTTTATTAAGTAACTATAAACCCCTAATTAAAAGATTTATAAAAATTTTAAATATAATTACTAATATATATTAAGCTGCTAAAAAATATTTATATATTTAGAACTATAGTGCTATAGTTTAAAGACTGTATATATAGTATTAGAAAAAGGAGCTCTTGCTATACCCGGCCTAAAAAGACTAAAACTATCTAAAGGAACCCTAAAGAACTCCTAGAGAATCCCCCTAAGATATATATATTGCAGGGGAGGTACATATTAAATGACGGTGGTTTATACTTGCGTGTGACCGCTAGAACTACGCCTAGTAATAGCCCTCTATAATAAAGATAGGCGAACACTATACTATAAAGCGGAAATATCTCTATTAAGAAGGTATCTGATAAAATATAAAGCCTATTAGACGTGTTTAGTATCCAGAACTATAGGGGAGTAATTATTAGCTATAATAAACTAACATAGCTAGCAGAATGGCTCCGCTAGTCTAGCGAACCTTAGGTGCCCCTCTAGTAAACCCTTAATTAAATCCTCCAATGGATAAGCAAAATTAAAAATAAATAAAATCCCCCCTTACTGGCGAACCGCACCTAGGCCGCCGTAGCTGCGCTTTTATAGTATAGGGAACCTACCCCACTTAAGATAATAACCGGGTATATAATTATAATATAACTAAATATTAAAAAAGTAAAGGAGCTTAGGGAATAATTAGAAACAGAAGTCCTTATGGAGATTTGTAAAGAGGTCTATAATGCTATTATAGTCTAACACCTTAGGAGTGGAGATATTAGAGTTACCCTAAAGGACTAATAGGTAAAGGAATAAGCTATAAGGGTAGGGGATAGGCTAGGAGAATGTATTGGTATAAAAGTGCTCTATGAAGATTTCCTAGTTAAAGTCCTAGCGGTCCCTATAAGCCTTAGGGTAGAAAAGGAACGCTAGGCGGATAACACAGCAACTATATAGAAGATAGTAAAATAAATGGAACGCCTTATATTAGGTCTTAAGATTACCTAAATCTAATAGCTTTAATAGGAAAATATAAACTAAGTATATAATAAGAATAATAAGAGGATATAAGGGTTGCTAAAGATTTGCTAGGGAGACACTAGTTAAATATATGGCTCCCTTATTGTTAGTATATATACGCTAGGAATGCAAAAACTCCTTATTTAAAAAGGAATAATTATAAATAGCCTTATATATAATATAAGGCTATATAACTATAGACTATGCCTAGAATAATGCTATTACTGTATATAATAAGGATATACCTAATCTATATGCGCAGTATAGGTGTACTACGGCTACTGTGCAAGCCCCTATAATATAAGACACTGCTTAAATTAAGACTAGATAAAATATGTAAACTGCTACTGAAGTATATATAAGGCGTAGGAGAGAGAAAACTGTATTAAATATAAGAGATAAAAGGTAAGGGCTTAATAGTTACGGGAATAATTATATGTTAGGTTATATAAATGGAAATAATAGGTAATAAGCTAGGGGGATATAGGTGCCTTCCTAGCGTTTCCTACCTTTAATATTAGGGGGCTAGGCTAGCTATTCTAAGCTTTAATAGGCTAGAAGTGATACTGTGTAATATTGCTAGACTAAATAGGGATATAAGGGTTATAGGGGACATAAGGGAGAGGACGCCCTATAGGAAGACCCCTATGGACAGCTATAGTAAGCTTAAGACCAGGATAATTAAGAATTAGACTTAATATAGTAAATATAATATTTGCAGCTAACCTATAAAGGGCATATAGCCAACTAGTAAGATTAGGGGAAGAACTGGAGATAATAATAGATTTAGATATAGAAGTGCTAGTAGGAACATAAAATATAGAAATGGAAAGCTCTATATAAAATAAGTAGCGACTAGGGCGCAGATATAAGAGATCGAGGTTCTAAAAATCCTAGAGAAAGTGGAAATAGAAGAAGTAAGGAATAAAGAAGAGATAAAGGACCCTTACTGGGGGTCCGCTACCTATCTATTATATAGTATAACTGCGGCAATACAAATCACTATCTAGTAAGGCCTCTACTAAACAGTCTAGACCTAAAGAAATACTATATCCTTACTATATAAGAGCTGTATTTTAATAGGTATATATAATTAATATACTGCCCCTAAGGATTCTAGCTCCTATATAAACTAAAAGTAGCTATATACGTGTGCTTTATAATTAGTAAGGCTATTAGCCTGTCCTTGTAGCTATAGTAGGCAGTTAACCTAAATATTATAGTTATAATAATCCAGATATATAGGTGACTGGTATAAATTATTAATATATATAACCCTAGGGTTAAAGGAGTCCTATAAACAGAGAATATTATATTAGTATTAAGCTTACTAAAAACTAAAGGTACGGAGTCTATTCTATTAGGAGATATAAACCTCTACTACCTATGGTGGGAAGGTATCTATATTATTGCTAAATAATAGGTAGAGTGCCTACTAAGAGCTATAGATATTTAGGGCCTTAAACTAGCCACTCCCATAAAAGTAATTATATGGCAATAAGGTACCGCTAGAAGTATAATTGACCTTATATTTACGGATAAAGGCCTATACTAGAGACTTAAAAGGTGCAACCCTAAAGAAGAATAGGCACTTGCCTTAGACTATATCCTTATCTAGATATAGCTAGATCTAGATATTAAGGCGTAATTAAATAGTAAAAAATATGTAATAAGGAAGCTTAAGATAAACAGTTTCCTTAATATAGTTAAATAATAACTTTAAGACCTAGAAGAAATCTACCTAATACTAAATAAGCAAAGCTTAGTAGCTACCCCTAAGGAAATTAACTAAAAACTAGAAAGGATTTAGGCAGTAATTAAAAATAGGCTAAAAGAGTACTGCCTAGTTTTAAAACCGGGCCCCTACACGTAATATATATAGTCTATATAATGCGTGGTTCTTATTGCCAGCCAATAATAAGTAAGAAGGAAATATATAAGTAGCTATAACCCTAAAGATAAGAGATAATATAAAGATATAAGAAACTAGTTAAAGAATACCCTAAAAAAAGAAGTAAGGAATAACTGGAGACGGTTTATAAATAAGTATACTTTTAACCTAAGCCTCCCCTATAATAAGGGCCTTTAGGCTATAGCAAAATAGGTAAAGAAAAAGGTAGGGCGCCTAGTAGAAGACCTATATCTACCGCCTCTATAAAGAGTAGGGGATTTATAGGCTATTAATAATAATAATAAGAAGGTAAAGATCTTTATAGAAAGGTTCTTCCCCTAACTAGCTCTAGTAGACCTTAGTAATATTATAGGTAAAATACTAATAACTCGCCTATAGATTAATAGTGATATAATAATAGAAATAGCTAGAACTATTAGCTGTTTTTTAAATAATATAGTACTAGGACTAGATAGGATTCTAAATAAGGCTTTAAAAACCTATAGATTACTTATAGCACCTTAGCTTATAGATGTAGCTAGAGTATACTTTACTATAGGCTACTACCTATAACTTGGTAGAGCTATAATAATAGTTGTTCTATAAAAAGAAGGTAAAGCAGACTACTTAACCCTAGGAAGCTACCGCCTTATTGTCTTAGAAAACACTCTTAGTAAGATCCTAGAAAAGGTAATAGTGGACTATATAGTAGATATGGCTAAGGAATACGCCCTACTACTATAAAGCTAAATAGGGGCAAGAAAGAACTGCTTAATGCTATTAGCACTTATGCTACTTGCCGCCACTATTAAATCCATATAGGCAATATAAAGGGACTTTATAGTATTAATGCTTAGCCTAGATATTAGTAGTGCCTATAATAACATACCCTATAAGCGCCTCCTATATATCCTTAGGGTAAAGGGCTTCCTAGAATGGATTATATAATTTATTTAAGGGTTTATAGGCTAGAAAGAAATGTTACTGGTCTTTAGCGGATACTAGAGCCCCCCTATTACAGTTGTAATAGGAATACTATAAGAATTACCCCTCTTACCTATACTCTTCCTCTTCTTTATAATTAACCTACTTAAGGAAGGGGCAACCTAGGGGATAGGCTTTATTAATAATATAAACCTAATTATATACGGGCCAACAGCCGTAGAGAATTGTAGAACACTAGAGAGAGCCTATAACACCTATATAAAATAGGCAAGATAATATAAAGTCTAATTCTTACTAGAGAAATACTAGCTAATCTACTTTATAAAAAAACGCAACTAATCTGTAGATCTTTAGTATATAATTTATATTTAAGGCTTTAGGGGTTAACTAGTTTAGGGCCTAAGGGTATTAGGAGTATAGGTAGATAATAAGCTTTAGTAAAGCGTATATACGGCATAAGCGGCCTATAAGGGCCAAGTATAGTATATCGCATTATCTAGGATTATTAATTTTATATAGGGTCTATACTTCTAGAGGTTACACCTACTATATATAGCAGTTATCTAGCCAACTATAACGTATAGATCTAGTATTTAGGCTATTAGAGAAACTAAAAAAGGCCCCTCTAAATTACTTCTTAAACTACTTTAAAAGGTCTAAACAGCCTACCTCTAGAGCATAATAGATGGGTATAAGCGTATGGCTATAGTACTGCTTAAGAAAGAAGCCAATATTCCCCCCTTATAACTATATATTAAAGCCACTATAATATAAAGGGTGTAAAGTAAACGCAACTCTAATATTATAAAGTATATTAAGACACGCCTAAATAAACTATAGAGGGACCCTAGGGTGCCCTATAGGAGAATAATCTAATAACCCTAAAGTAGGGAAGACATATTAGAGAAATAGGTAAAGTAGAAGAAGAATAGTGCTGTGTTAGGGCCTAGGCCTATATAGAGGAGGAAGGGAGACGTATAAGAGGTTAGTAAAGATAATAGTAAGAGAAAGAAAGGAGCTAAAGTAGAGTATAAAAGAATGCTAGGAAACTATCTACTATAATTAGGGTTGTAAACAATTAGCCACAATCAGCCACAATCGGATTATTGTGATTGCGAGATTCTAATTAACAATTACAATCTAATTAACAATCATAGCACGTGACAGCAGATTCCTTGGCACCCCGTATAATTAATCCTATTAAAGAGATATCTCTACCCCTAGAACCCTAGACAACTACCCACTTAAAATCTCGCTTCTATACCAGTTTTTTAAATATTCTGTTCTCTCAAGGCTGTCCATTCCCATCTTCATTCTTTCCCAGCTTATCGTACAACGGCCACCCAAGAAAACCCTCTCTAGGTCATCGCTTATCCCTTAACCCGCCGAAATTCGTCCACACGGTATTGATAAGAACCAACCAATAAGATCAATGCGATCAAATTGTCGTAATAAGAAACAAAAAGCCGTTGTAAAATCGGGCAGCGGCCGCGGCTCTGGTGGTGAGTTTTTAGCGACCCGATTTGGCTAAATATTATATTGAGCCGTCTAAACAAGGACTATATCATTGGAAGTACGATTAGAAGGCATAGTTGATAGTATTGTGTTGATGAAATCTACATAGGTTATACGCGTACTTCTGATTCTGGTGTTCCCGCACGGACCATATACTCAGTAGACGTCGGCGGGTTAAGGGATAGCTGAAATAGAAAGGATATTCATAGCAAGAATTGAAAGCCTTGGCCATCATTTTCTTTAAGGCTCCTGAGTCCACCAATAAAGAGCTAGGCCCTATATTTCGTATAGAGCTTCAGAGCAGTAATCCTTATACTCATTAAGGCTTTGCGGTTAAATAATTCTTTCTTTAAGATTGTTTGTAATGAGATTAAACTTATCTAGCTCTTTTTCCCTTATCTGGTACTGTAAAGGCCTCTTGTATAATATAGTACGAAGGGGATAGGAATTTCAGAATTGCTCCTAGAGCTACTTTAACTTTTAAAGTACAGGTTTCTACCACTCCTTTTTCCATATCTCTTTAATGTATTTTATATAACGCTAAGGCTAAAGAATTAGTGCTATAGCGTAGAGGGGAGAGCTGTCTGTTTTAGCATAGTATTTATTAAACTTTTCCCAAGCTTGTTTAATGCGGTGCTTTAGGTCTTGGTTTAATCTAATACCTACTAATACCTATTATATCTCTATATGTTTAATAAGAACGTCTATTATAAAGAGAACTTCGCTAAGGCTTAAGCTGTGCCCTTAAAGTTTTATAGTTGCGCTGTGGAAAGGCCTAAGGAAGTTCTTAATTATATAAAGGAGGGACCAGTCAGCTGGGTCAAGAAAGTCTTTATTAAGTGTATCCATATTGGCCTTTGTATACTAGTTAACTCCAGACTTATACTAGATTGCAGTCTCTAGCATTTTCCACCAGCTATTCCATCTTGTACGATTATTAAAAGGAATCCTTTGTCCAATAATTAATTTAAACTGCTTTGTACAATTGCTTAAGAAGTAGGAGTAGATAATAATGTTATATAACCGCCTAAGCGCCCCTATTACGCGGAATATATCCCTTTTATTCTTTTACGCGGCCTTATTATATATTGTCTTTAGCTCTATACTCCCCTTTTTAGAGAGCCTTTTATACACCTTAATCTTTCCCTCCTAAGTAGCACTAAAGAGGAAAGCATTAACCGCAAGGTTAATAATATATCCTTAGCATTAAATTCATTAGTAAACAGGATCCCATTAAATATCTTTATTCTCTAGTAGGAAATTGGATATTATACAACACAGCGTATTATTTATTAAAGAATTGTTACTAATAACGGCCCTAATCTTTTATACAATACCGTAATCCAGTAGCACTAGAAGAAGGGTATTCCACTGTTCTTCTCTACTATGGTTTACAATTAGTTATAAAGCAAGAAGAGCCCACGCTCTTTGCTCTTAAGTATTAATAAAATGGGAGCAAATAGTGAGGAGAAAGTAGTTATTTGGAGAGGTCCAGACATTAATAGAGAAATAAATATTTAAAATCGCTAACTGAAGTTTTTTTCGTACGACATCCTTTTAAGAATTAAATAACAGTTTAATCTTCTGGCTAATATCTTCATAAGCTGCTGTAATAAAGCTCTAGGATTCCTAATTTAAAGCTTAACAGAAAGTATGGAATTTTATCCATTCAACTATATTAAATAGAAGGTTTTATACAATAATTAAATTAATAAGGGCTTAATTAATGACTTTGCGATTAAGAGAGGACCTTAAAACAATAGATTTAAACTCTAATAGATCGCTCTTAGATCTAGCCTGCCCCTAAAGATCCTTAAGTATAGCGTTTGCTTTAGCTTTTGTATAACTTGTTCTTAAGAGGCTAATATTAATTAAGTAATTTCGTTTAAGATGCCTCTGGAAATTTATAGTAACTATTATACTATACTTACAGTCTGTGGACTTGCAGTAATAGATTTTTTTTCCATTTTTATCTTACGCTGGCTTATCTTTGTACGGTTCTCAGGTATATAGAAGGATTAGGATTTAATATTTCCCCTTATTCTAAGAAGAAAGCTTAATTAATTAAAGAGTATTTATAATCTAGGATAGATCTGCTTCTAAGCTCATTTTTTGCACAATGTAAAAGGAGAGCTTTAGCTTAAAATTATTGATGTGGGAATGCTAAGCCGCTGATCTGATTATGGTCAGATTACAATCGGATTACGGATCAACAATCCAATCACAATCCAATCAATAATCTTATCTAATTGCAATCAGTTTGATCGTTTACAACCCTGACTATAATATAATACTGGTTGGACTAATGCTAGAGAGGCATATAGGTGTTAGATAATCTGTATTCTCTAAGGCGTGGGACACGTGCACGAGTTACGTGCACGGGGCACGTGTATTATAAATCTCCTCAGAGCCCCAGGGGCCTTAGGTTAATCAACAACAAGCATCAAGACAGTAAGACATCAATCAACGATCAAGTCAAGATCATTAATCAATCAACCCATTTTATCAATAAGCAGCTCTATCTGAATTATCTGACAGTTATGAGCCCGGTCCGCCGACTCAAGAAGCTATTCAGCTATTACTCAATCATTTAAAGAAATTCTACTTCATCGTCAGACTCTGACACCTTATCGTCAAGACGCAGACTCTGATAGAAATCCTACCTTAATTGTCACAGGACGATTCTTCCACGAGATTCTATGAGATTCCATAAGATTCCACGAGAAATCCTACCTCAATCGTCACAGGACGATCCTGACGACAAAATACTATCTCAATTCCTTCTTTACCTATCAGTTAAAATGACTCCACCGACGAGTTCATCGAACACGATCATCCTCAATAAACCAGAAGACTGGGAGTAATGGCTATAGCAACTACAAGCCCTTGTGGATAAACGAATTTGAGCCCACGTTAACCCTGCTAAGGAAGCACCTTAAGAAGGTCTACTTTAAGAACCACCCTATCTAAAAGTCACAGATTTCAACGAGGATGCAACCTTATATGCATAGCTCTCGACGAATTAACAGAAAGCGTATAAGAATAGCAGACGATACTATAACTAGGATATAAGGTACTTCCTAAAATAGGAAGAGCATCTGTAACAGATACGCACTTAGATTACGTCTATAGTATCAATTCAGAAAAAGCTACTGCTTGACCCTTCCCTTATAGTTAAGGAATGGCTAATTTGGTTAAAAGAAGATACTAAGCCCTTAAAGAACTTTATAATAAGGAAGGTATAGCTGCAGTATATAGAGTTACTTAAGGGGCTTAAGTAGACAAAGGTTACCCAGTGGCTTAACCAATGGGAACATGCGATAAAGATAGTAGAGAAGCACAAACTTCTATAGATAATTAATGGGATCTGGCTAATAGACCTTGTAAATATAGTTTGACCTATAAGCGAAACCTACTTTATACTATATATAAAATAGGCAAATGATACCGAAAAGGCTCTCTTATTAGAATACCGTAAAGTAGTAATAGAGCTGTGAGAAGTATTCGCAAACCTTTTAATAAAAGTTAACCTACTAGCGACTGTGAGAGGGAATGTATTTAATGTAGACTTTAGAGGATCCAAAGAGGATATCTCTACTACTAAAGGTAACATAGGAAGAGGGAACAGCTTATCTCGTAGCTAAAAAAGGGTAGGGATAAATTTAATTAAAGAAGAGATGTTTTCTTCCAAAAGGTTAAAGAACTAATGCCCGGTATGTAAAATAAGGGGATATACCCTTTTTAACTGTTAGTATCTGTTTAAGGGTAAAAGGCCTAAGGGATTTAAAGCCGGAAGTGCATGTATGAAAAAGGTGCATAAAAGGGTAGAGGATAATAAGAATCTAGCTGCCTAAGTAGAAAGACTTAAGCTTAGCGAATTAGAAGAATAAGACTATTCTTAACTTAGGAACCACTCTCTATATTTTTAATGATCTTTTTTATTTCTATAATTTCAGGAAAGCTCCAAGACATAAATATATTATTATAGGCAGCTTAGAAGTGCCTATACTAGGTTATAGTGATGTCACTATTTAAGTCACAAAACTAGATAAGAGTAAGGGAATCCTACGTCTTAAGGACGTTGCCTTTTGTACGGACTTTAATACGAATCTAGTGTCGTTCCGTCTACTTTGAAAACGAGGGTACTACTAGGACAATAAAGGATGACACAATCCTATGCTAAATGGAAGAACGTTACGGACAATAGACTATCGAATACGTCTGACTAGGAAGTCTATCAGCGTTTAATACAAGCTGACTGCCACGCCGCCAACGGAAGCGCAGAATATCGTCAAGAGACGTTTGTCTAGATTCGAAAGGTGATGCAAGACTATGGTATCTACGTCTAGGTCATCCAGGACCTATGAGCCTTTAACATTCTTGCCAAAATTAAGCGTTAGGTCTTATGAAGGTTCTTAGAATAGAATATCGATAAACCCTATCTTAACCTCCATATTAACTGGACTGACCTTAAGGAAGCGCTAAGGGATTATATTTAAGCCTTTAGCGCCACACCTAAGCTTAAAATGGTACCGCTAAACGCTTAGGGGGTGTAATTATTGAAAAAGCACGTAAAGGGACAGTAGATTCTTAGCTTAATAAGACCTACCTATAAGAGCTACTGCATTGGCGAGTACGATATGCCGGACCCTAATGGCCATTACCGCAAAATTTGACCTAGAGATGATACAGAAAGATATAGTTAACGCGTTTGTCCATTATAATTTTAATAAAGTCGTCTGTTGATGACATTGTCTTTTACTATTAAAAGATAGATAAGAAGAAAGCTTAAGAAGTAATTAAGGAGCTGAGCAAGGAATACCAGATAAGTACCCTTAGCGAGCTAAAATGGTTCCTAGAAATCTATGTGCTATATAATTGTAGCCAGAGGCTCCTATGGCTATCCCAGGAAGCCTATATTAAGAAGATAGCTAACCAGTATAAGATAGATCTTAAAGGGCGTCTTCTAGACACTCCTATAGCAGAATTGGAACTCCTCCCTACTAATCACTAATTGATCCATCCGACGCGTCTATCCCCCGATATAGACCTACTAGTCCGTCCTATATTCCTACCAAGAGAAGCAGCTTCTATGATGCTATATCAGAGACTAGTACCTGTATAGTATAAGGAGTAGAGTAATCTACTATGGAGGAGATAAGGAAGGAACAAACGGGAAAGGGAGAGATAAAGGAATACGCGATAAAGGACGAGACAACGGAAGAGATGGTAGAGGTAAAGCGCAATCATTTATCTGTGCCAGCAATGCATTATTTACAGATAATTCCGTCAATAGAAAGAGCTCGCAAGGATATATTATAAAGCTATTTAGGGGACTAATTGCATGGAGAGCAAATAAGCAGGATATAGTGACTACGTTAAGCACAGAAGCCGAGTTATTAGCCCTATCTTAGACAGTAAAAGAAGCTATCTTTACTAGTAGGATGTTTAAAGCAACTAAACGAGCCCTTAATTATTAACTCTCTAACACGTTGACATCCATTAACACTTATTATGTTAAGAATACGCAATAAGATGAGTGGTATTTTAATGGAAAGCGATAAAGGAGATGATCGCTAATGGACTTACAAAGGCCCTGACCAAGCAGAGGTTTTAGAACTTCGTTAACCTAGTTGGAATAATGGATATTAAGGAGCAGCTTAATAAGGAGAAGCAACTGAAGGACCTAGGGGAGAAGGAAGGATTTAATTGACGCATTGACGGACACGAGAAGGTGGTTAGCTTTGACCTCAAAGAGCTTGAAGCTAGGGGGGTGTGTTAGATAATCTGTATTCTCTAAGGCGTGGGACACGTGCACGAGTCACGTACACGGGGCACGTGTATTGTAAATCTCCTTAGAGCCCTAGGGGCCCTAGGTTAATTAACAATAAGCATTAAAACAACAAGACATCAATTAATAATTAAGTTAAGATCATCAATCAATTAACCCATTTCATTAATAAGTAGCTCTATCTAAATTATCTAATAATAGGAGTTAAAGGTATAGAGGCTAACTTAGGCAAGAGGAACCTAAGCTGTAGCATAGTTAATACTATAGGGGGTAAATACTTAAGGGCTCTAAGAAGGCCTAATAAAGGCAGAAAATATAATAGCAACACTCTTAAGAATAGGAATAATAGGACTAAAAGATTGGCTCTACTAGGTAGGTATCCTAGTAGGTAGTATCACAGCACTATCCTAACACATACTGTCTTATACTGTCTCATACTGTTTCCTACTATTAGCTAGCCCACCACTAGCGCCTTGGCGGCTGCCCCTACTATTTATATACAATACCCCCTTTTACCTCCTTCTCCTCTTTATACCACAATATAGTTATTCAGCCTATTAGCATTATAGCACTATAACAGTTTGTGGTATCTCCTCTTACGCCCCATCGCGATCTTTATTCTCCCCAGTCCACTATCTCTATTTTCCCAGTATAATCGCGACCCAGCGCGACCAACAACACCATACCACAGTCCCAGATAATTTCAGTACAGTCCCAGACAATCTCAGTATTATCCTAAACAATCTTAGTATCACAGCCAGCCTCACAGATTTTAATTACCCAGCCTAGATCCCCTAAAATAGGTAACTAGAATACCCCGTTAGCAAACACACACAAAGCGCTTACCCACCTCTTTAATACCTCCTACACTAACATTACCTAAACAATTAGGAGTGGTCTGGAGTACCCCAAGGACCTTAATATGGCAGGAACATTTTAGCACCTCTTTACATATACAACCTTTTTAACTAGCGTTAAGAGCGGTCTCCAAACAGTCTACAATAAAGGCCAGACTGTAAAGTCCCAACTTAAAGAAGCTTAGCATAGAATCAACTCCCTTAAGACACTTAAACTATATGTAAAACAATACAAACAGCAAGCTTTGGCATATACTGAGACTATACAAAGCCTAAGCTCTTAGATTACTACACTTACCCAAACTATTGCCAATAAGAATACTACTACTAGCTCTCCTCCCCTAGCTAAGCCCTATAGAAAAAAGCGTAAAGCAAAAGACCCTACCCTATTTAATGGCAAGGGATCACCAACTAAAAAGCAAGAAAAATTTAAAATATGGGAAACAAAGATCTAAGGCGTTTTCCATAGGGATGCAAAGTGCTTTAAGACCCCAACAGACAAAGTCCTCTATATATTAGACATGCTAATAGATAAGGCTTATAACTATGTCAAGCATGGCCTTAATATGCTATGTATACACCCAAACAACCTAAGCAAATGGGCCTTCTCTAACCAAGAGTCTATGTTTATATATATAAAGAAGCACTACAAGACCATAGATATAACCCAAGCGGCTAAAAATAAATTAGACACCTTAAGCCAAGGTAAGCGCAATTACTAGTCCTAGAAAGCAGAGCTTAATAAGTTAATAATTAAAGTAAACAAGACTAAGGAACAAAAGGTAGATCTACTTAGGAAGAATATTTCGTCTAAGATAAAGGACTTAGCCCTCACCCTTAGCCGCAAAATCAATGATGCTAACTATAAGGGCTAAAGTAAGTAAATGGACGTATTCGCTTATAACCTACAGAACCACGTCTACTACACTAAGCTAAATACCGCTAAGCTAAGTACTGCTGGCGGCTATTAACCTATACTACCTAACAACAACACCTCAGCACTAGTACCACAGAATAACCCAATAGACCTTAACGCCGTTAAATTTAGCAGCAGTAGTAGTAGCCTCCCCAATAATATCTAAAGACATTATATAGATAACAGACTCTACCTGGCATATGGTTAACCTAGCCACTAGAAAGATGCTCACGACCCTAAAACAAACCTAAATCCCCTTCCAATGCCACCACACCAACCCCTTCCTAGCCGTAGCGGATTCTTTAGCAAAGGGATTAGTAACCAAAGCAACAACCACAGATAGGGACGTAGGTTTAGACATAAAGACCCACCCCCGCGATTTCCTTCTTCAATACAGCCCCAGCCAATGGTCCCGTATATAAACTACAGACAAGTGCTCTATACCGCTACTAACTATAAGACCGGCCATATCCTCAGCAAAGTACCCCCTAGCATATATACACCATTAAAGACCAATATATTAGGATACACCAGCCAAGACCACAGTCACTAGCCAAGCCTTATAATCCAGTCATTAAAAAACCAACCCTTGGACTAAGTCGCCTCCAAGGGTTAGAATTATATGGGGAGGAGGATAAAAGGATTAGATCTATACTACTAAATCAGTCAGACCTTATTTTAAGCCAGCTGCTACTTAACCTTAGAATAGCAAACAATAATAGGAATGCTATCCTTATTCAGACCTACCTCTCCTTACTACGCAACCCACTCCCACAAGTTTTCATTAAAACAGTAAGCCTCATTAACAGTAGTAGTACAGCACTAGCATTTGCAGACAAAGACTCACTTGTAAAAAAGCACAATATTATAACAAAAAGACTCCTAGTCCTAAAACCACTCCGCCTTACTAATAGACTCCCATCTAGCTTTATTACCCACTACTTTACAGTAAGAATGACAATCGGCCACCATACAGAATCCATACTCTTCTACGTTACAAAGTTATTACCCTTAACACTAGTAATTCTTAAAATGCCCTAGCTTAAAAAGCACAACCTAAAACCAGACTTCCCCACTCTAGAGCTTAAGTTCAACTCTGATTACTATGCCTACAACTGCCTCCTATAGTATATTCCTAACTATAACTAAGTAGCACCACGCGAACGCATCGCATAGCCAACGCTCAAATACCATTAGCTAATAGTAGAAGAGATGCCTAACACTAGTAAGCTAATATACATAGTAAATAAAGCAGAGATTCTGGAAGACTAGACTACCGCCCTATTTCTAAAAAAACAAACACCGCCAGAACCATAAGTCCCCCACATATACCCGCTTAACCCAGGTCAGCCAATAAAATACCCAACTTTAAGTTATTTACCGTATGCATATATAACCACACATATAACAGCCAAGGGTGTTATAGCCAAGACCAAAACCAGAGCAATTAAGACCTCCCCCCTATAACGCCTAACCTCATACCTATCTTCCGCGCGTACTATACAGGGCCACCGCCTTATTTCTGCCCCCCTAGGCCAACCAAGCTATGCTAGCCTAGCCGTAGCACCGGAGAACTAGACACGCCCTAACCTAGACGACATTAAATGCACTTATACCGTTAATTTTACCCAGTTCTGTAAATAAAAAGGCGTAAAGGTAATAAGGATCTATATAGCAGAGCTGGTAGAACTGGTTAAATAAGAAAAACACCAACAGCTGCTTAAGGAGCTACCCATAGGCCTAATAGAAGTACTAAACCTATCAGAAAGGTCTTTCTGCTAGCTAATAGAAGGCAACTATATAATGGAGGAAGCCTATAAAGTGCTACCCCCTTATTTCCATAACTTCCTTAAGATAAACCTAATAACTAAGTCCGAGTTTCTACGCCGGAAGATAGCCAATACTAATATTAAGAAATTCCTAAAAGGCAAACCAGGATTAACCCACAAGGATATTTTGTAATACTTACCAAAAGAGTTTCACAAACATATTAAACACTTCCTCCCTAAGAATGTAGACAAGCTGCCCCCTCACCAACCATGGGACCACAAAATTAAGATTATACTAGGAAAGTAGGCCCCATACCACAAAAACAGACCACTCTTACCCGCTAAACTCAGCTATATAAAGAAGTGGATTAACAAGATGCTGGATAAGGGTTTTATCCGCAAATCAACCTTACCAGCTACCGCACCACTCCTCCTTACAGCGAAACCTGGCAGTGGTGTATAAATCTACTATAACTACTAAGGCCTAAACACAGTTACTATTAAGAACCAATACCTACTGCTACTAGTCTGCGAGACACTTAACGCACTCTATAGTGCTAAGTACTTTACTAAGCTTAACGTAATTGCTATGTTTAACCAGATCCGGATCGCGGAAGGCTATAAGTGGCTTACAGCATTCATTACCCAGTTTGGACTCTATAAGATACTAGTTACACTATTTGGTCTCTATAACACACCCACTATATTCCAAAACTATATCAACCATATTTTACACAACGCCCTTAACAACTACTATACTATATATCTTAATAATATCCTTATCTTCTTAAAAACACGCGCCAAGTACATAAAACACATAAATGAAATTATCCAGAGACTTGGTAATGCTGGACTCCAAATTAACATTAATAAGTCTAAGTTTTATGCTACCAAAACAAAATACCTTAGCTTAATTATTTTAACTAACGGCATGACCATGGACCCTAAGAAGGTGTAGGCCTTACAAGAATAGAAGGACCCAACGTCAGTTAAGGAACTACAGCAATTTCTTAGCTTTACGAACTTCTACCAACGATTCATTCAAGGCTATTCCAAGGTAGTTAAGCCCATAACTAGGCTACTAAAAAAGAGCATTAGCTGGTTATAGGGCCCCAATCAAGCACAGGCATTCTAGACCCTAAAAACAGCGTTCACTATAGCACCGGTCCTAGCGTATTACAACTATATAAAGAAGACAGTGGTAGAGATAGACGCCTTAAACTGGGCTTTAGGTGGAGTACTCTATTAAGCCAACAAAAGTAACAAGCTTAAGCCAGTTACATTCTTCTCTGCTAAGCACTCAGCCCCTAAATATAACTATAAAATATATAATAAGGAGCTCCTAGCAATTATTAAGGCACTAGAAGAATGGCGTCCCAAACTACAAGGAACTAAGCAGCCGTTTAAAATTATCACAGACTATAAGAACCTCCAGACCTTTATAATAACAAAACAACTAAACCAGCGCCAAGTCCGCTGGGCTAAGTTCCTTTCCTAATTTAACTTTGTTATTACCTATAGGCCTAGCACTAAAGCCACAATCCCAGACGCTCTTAGCCGCCTCCCAGGTATTACACCTGCCAATGCTAATAACAAACGTCTATAACACCAAGACCGCGTTATCTTACCACCAAAGAAAGTCGACCCTACCATCCTAGAAGAACTACTAAGCAAATCCCAAGACCAAAGCATTAAAGACTTTATTGCAGTAATAGACCCAAAGCCTAAGAAAAAACCCCTTAAGGAGCTTATTAAAAATGCCTATAAAGAGAACAAACTCGCTAGGAATATATTGGCTGCGCTACGCAAACAGGAAGACCATAAAGCATGCCATTAGCCCAAGCAGATTAGAAAGCTGCTCCACTATAACAAATCCAAATATTCAATTATTAACGGCCTAATCTACTACAGGAATTAAGTATTTATCCCTAATTCACCTAAACTCCAACTAGAAGTTATACACCACATGTACAGTTCAGGCCCTATAGGTCACCCAGGCCGCGTTAAGACACTAGACCTCCTTAATTAAACATATTAGTAGCCAGGTATTTTACAGTTTACAGCTACCTTTGTAAAAGACTACGCTCTCTACTTCCGCATAAAGACCCTATACTCAGCACCACCCAGTTTCCTAAAACCACTAGAACTACTAGTCCGCCCATAAACCAATATCTCCATTAACCACATTATTAACTTGCCTAAGTGCCTTCATAACGGCAAAATATATAGACATATCTTTGTTATTGTTAACCGCCTAATAAAGATAAGACACTTTATTCCTATCACTAGCCTAGATACTAAGGAGCTCATTAAAGCATTCATCCACACTGTCTATAAGTTACACGGCGCTCCAAATACCATCATTTCTAATAGAGGCTCTTTATTCATTTCTAACTTCTAACATCACCTAAACCAGCGCCTAAAGGTAACCCTAAGCCCCAGCTCCACATAGCACCCTAAAACGGATAGTCAAACTAAGATTATTAATGCAGCAATAAATAAGTACCTACGCGCCTTCGTAAGCTTCACCCAAAACAACTAGGTAGATTGGCTCCCCCTTGCCAAGTTTGCCACAAATAACCAAGTTAATAAGACCACAGGAATCTCACCATTCTTTGCCAACTATAGCTATAACCCACATCTAAGCATCAAACCAGCAGGCCCCTAGCCATCAGCCCTGTCTACATATACAAAGAAGGAGTACCTATAAGCTAATACTATTGCCAACCGCTTTAAGCGCATCTTAACCCAGCTTAAAGCCCTAGCTTATATCTCCCAGTAATAATATAAAGACAACGCTAATATAAAACAAGACAAAGGTATAATATTTAAAAAGGATAACATGGTTATAGTTAGCCTTGAAAACATAAAGACCAACCAGCCTAAAAGGAAGTGGGATAATAACTAGGACGGACCCTAGCCCGTCCTAGCTGCCTACAGAGGAGCAGTCATAGTTAACCTCCCGGACCACATCCATGTTAATAAGTCTTTCTACACTTTAAAAATCCGCCTCTGGTTCCCTAAAGAAATCTCTAGTCAAGTACACATCAACAAAGAGGAACGTTGTAATGTCACAGGTAGGATAGCCAAAAAGGATAACAACGGCAATATTACAGACAAGTGGGAATTTGAAAAGATCCTTAATGTACATAATAAACAAATGGACAAGTATGGCTTAACATACTGTATTAAATGGAAATATCACAATGAGAAAACCTGGGAACCTAAGAAATCCCTAAAAGGGTACAAGCGCGTATTACTAAAGTTCTATAAACAACACCCTAAGAAGCCAGGACCCCTAGACTGGGTATAAGATAAGGGAGAGCTACGCCAAGGCCGTGGCCGACTATAAAGGTAATTTATAGTGGTTAAGATCTTATGGAACTTCGACCGCCGGTTAAAGTTATCTAATTGGTTGGTTTTTTTTTTTGCCAAGAAGCGCCATGTGGTGGCGGTATGGAGTTCTGCCAATTTTATTCGTTAAGCTGACTAATCAAGATTTTCCATGCCCGGTATAGAAAATCGCTATTGGCTTAGTTAAGGGCGGTAAGTGGAAGTAACATCTTTGCAGCAAAAATAGGTTACTTATTCAGTTTAGGGACCAAACCTTCTAGGGAGGGGAGTACTGTCACGGCACTGTCCTAACACATACTGTCTCATACTGTCTCGTACTGTTTCCTACTGTTAGCTAGCCCACCACTAGCGCCTTGGCGGCTGCCCCTACTATTTGTATACAATACCCCCTTTTACCTCCTTCTCCTCTTCATACCACAATGTAGTTATTCAGCCTATTAGCATTATAGCACTGTGATAGGTAGCCTAAGATATAAATATAGCTGGCTAAGATAAACACTAAAATATGTAATACTATAATGCCCCTTACGCACCAACTAAGAAGTAATACTCTTAGTAGCTGGCATAGAGAACTATAATACACTACTCTTAATATAAAAAGGTCTTAAGGCGGTTACCTAATAGCTTATTAGCTAAAATGTACTAGACTAGTTTTAGGTTATAAAGGAAATAGCAATAGAAGATAAAGGGGCGAGCAATAGGCGCCCCCTATTAACTCTATAGTAGTAGGGTAAAGTTTATAATACTAGCGCGTCTGTAGGCTTGTTACAGCAGCAGTAGTTCCTAAGGAGGTTAAAAAGTAAGGTAGTAGAGCACTATAGGTAACTTATAGGCGCTAAGTAGGCGAGTTTTAAAAGGCGGGGAGATAGATTATAGGGTTTTCTTAAGTAGAGTTTTCTCCCTATATGTATATAAGGAGTAGTCCGCGTGGGCCTAATAGGGATCTAAATTGGACGTTAAGCAATAAATTCTTATTATATAACTCGTGCATATAACCTATACCTTTAGAGAATACGGATTATCTAACACACCCCCTTAGCTTTAAGCTCTTTAAGGTTAAAGCTAACCACCTTCTTATATCTGTTAATAAGTTAATTAAACTATAATCTTATCTAAATCCTTCCGTCTTACTCTAATATTATCCCTTAGGTCCTCTAGTTACTTCTTCTTATTTAGCCACTCCTTAATATCTACTATTTTAATTATATTAATAAAGCTTTAAAACCTCTGCTTAGGTAGGGTCTTTATAAGTCTATTAGCAATTATCTCCTTTATCGCTATTTATTAAAATCATATTTATCTTATTGCATATTCCTAACATAGCCAGTATTAATAGATGTTAATATATTAGAGCTTTATAGTCAGCTTTGCTATATCTTCTATAATTAGTTAGAGCGTCTGGGTATTATTACATTTAATAATTAAGGGCTTATTTAGTTGTAACGTTATTGCTTTAAACAACCTACTAATAAAGATAGCTTCCTTTACTGTCTATAATAAGGCTAATAACTTGGCTTCTATGCTTAACGTCATAACTATACCCTGCTTATTTACTCTCTAGGCGATTAGCCCCCTAAATAGCTTTATAATATATCCTTATAAGCTCTTTCTATTAATATAGTTATTTGTAAATAATGTATTACTAGCACAGATAAATAATTAAGCTTTACTTCTACCGTCTCCATTATCTTATCCTTTATTGCGTATTCCTTTGTCTTTTCCTCTACTATTTATTCCTTTCTTATTTCCTCTATAGCAGATTGCTCTGCTCTTTATACTATATAGGTACTAGATTACTTTATCTACTGCTTAATAGTGCTTTTAGCTTAGGTTCTAATTAAACCTTGCCAGCTATAATACTATAAAAGCAATATCTAAATGCGTTGTAGTAGCTATATAGAGTACTAAACCCATTTTTCTCTAATATAGTATTATAGAAGCTAGTAGGGATATTGGATGGACTAATAGGTCTATATTAGGGGACGGATATATTAGATGGATTAATTGGTAATTCGTAGAGAGGAGTTCTGATTCTGCTATAGGAGTATCTAAAAGACGCCCTTTAAGATCTATCTTATACTAGTTAGCTATCTTCTTAATATAGGCTTCCTAAAATAGCTATAGGAGCCTCTGGCTATAATTGTATAGTATATAGATTTTTAGGAACTATTTTAGTTCGCTAAGGGTACTTATCTAGTATTCCTTGCTTAGCTTCTTAATTACTTAAGCTTTTTTTTATCTGTCTTTTGGTAGTAGAAGATAATATTATTAACGTAGAAGAAGATAACTATTCCACCTTTTAGTATAATATATGGCTCCTAGGGTACCTCTTTAAAACCCAATTCTATTAGCGAGCTTGTGAGATTCTTTTGCTATAATAGTGGTAATTGTTATAGTCTATAAAGGGCTTTTCTTAAGCGTAGTACTTTATCTATCTTTCCTTTATTAAACCCTAGTGGTAGCTTTATATAAATAACCTTGTTAAGATCGTAATAAACAAACACATTAACTATATCTATCTGTGTTGTCTCTAGGTTAAATTTTACGGTAATTGCTATAAGGGTTCAAAAGATTATACTAGCTAATGTAGTAGCTCTTATAGGTAGGTCTCCTAGGGCCTATTAATTTCTATATACTACTAAGCATACCTTATATTTCTGGAGAAATCTATACTTGTCTATCTTATAGACGAACACCTATATTAAGCTAAGAACCTACTGTCCCTTTACATACTTTTTATCCGTTTCCCAAAATAACCTTATTTAATAATAAAATTAGAGGTAGGCTTGTTAAGTCTCTTAAAACTAATCTTAAAGAGGGTGCGTATTAAGGTCCTGGATTAACTAAGGTAGCGGAGGTAGGTTTTTCCTATATAGTCTAATATCGCGTATTCTGCCTGATTTTAGCTTGCTATTATTAAGTTAACTATTAAGGTTGAACTTTCTTCCTGCTAAGAAGGCGCCATAATAGGCTGAAGTAATCCTTTTATTAACAAAGTCTTTAAATCTATTATTACAGGCTTCCTTAAATAAGTCTTTAACTAAGTTATTAAATACCCCCTAAGTATAAAACCTATCTCCTACTTAGCTAACAATGTCCTAATTAGTACCTTATATATCTAACTGTCGGTACACTTACATTATCAACGTGCACAAATATCACTTATAGTGGTACGTATGCGGTGTTAAAGTTGGTAGTTGTTAATTAATGTCTAGAAATAGGGGTTTGCTCTAAGGTTAGATTAGCTAGTCTTGCTTTGTAGTCCTATAACCATGTTATATAACTAACATTCCAACACTAAAGCAACTCTAAGAAGAAGGCTAATCTACACTCCAAAGCCAAGTCTATTTCTAGACTATTTATAGCATATACGCAATAGCTAAAGATCTAATTAATACGCAATAGTTTCCACACTCCTTTTACAGGTCCGTAATTACATAACTAGTGTTATGGCTTGTACCAATACCTCTAAACTAAAGCTTGTAGAATACTGTATTATAGAAACACTAAGCTAAGAAAAAGAAGGAGAAGGATTGTTAGGGGTAGCAGGTTAACATATTGCAAGGGCCGCCAAGGCGCTAGTGGTAAGCCAGCTAATAGCGATTTTTTATGCCAGGCATAGAAAATCCTAATTGGCTGGTTAAATTCAGGGTCCGCAGAATATGGCGGGTAGCGTGCCCTAGCACTATCACGACCTATAAACCACCTTCTATTACTCCTTACGCTCCACCCAACCTACAGCCTATATATTAACTTGGTTTGTGTTAATAAGTCACTATAGGGCAACGCAAGGCTTCCCCTTGGTCATCGTGTCCGTAGGATTAGCTTTACTATTAATCCATTTAACCTTTATAATCTGCCAACGTTTATAGGCTTATTATAAGCACATTACATTAATCATTAATTGCTTCTTTTATGCGGTTCCAAGTTATACAAGACAGTTATATAATAACTTAGAATTAGTGCAAAGCATAAGTAGGAGGTTAATCTATAGGACCTTGTCTACCGTAGACTTAATGGCGACGGCGATATTAAAGCTATAAGCCATTCTATAGAGTTTAGAAGCCAGAACGCTTCTGGTAACCCTTTTACATTTAATTAAGCTCTAATAGATAACATTGGCCTTCTTAGTTGCATCAGCTAGTATAATAATATAGCCAATTTGTGAAGAGAGGTCCTTATTGTTAGTAAAGGAAGCATTTATAAAGACTAAGAGTTATAGGGTCTTGGCCTCTAATTTAATAAACTTAAGACCTCTATGTAAGTTCTAAATCTGCCAACTTAGGCGCTTATTTAACTCCTTTACATCTACCTCCTTGGGATTAATTACCTAGGCAGCAATGGATAAGTTAAATAAAGCCTCTAGCTGACAGACTAAGGCGATAGAGGCTCCTCTAGCGCGTTAAGCAATATACTGGTCCTTTGGCGTAAGTAGGCCATATATAACTCCTTTAGAGCTAGTGCTGTCTGCCAGCGTAGTGTTAATTACACTAAGGTTCTTACACTGGCGCTTTTACGTCAGCGTAATATTCCTATCTTATGCCAATTAAATAAGTCCTCCATTGAACTTAATTAGTATATTAGTGGTTAGTTGCTCTTGCTCCTTAGCTATAAATTCAGCCTTATATAGTTCGCTTTATTTAGCCTCTGTAAAGGTGTTATCTGCAAGGAATAGCGTATTATTAGTCTATAGGCCAATAATTCTAAAAGGTTTATTGCTGTAAAGCAAGCAAGGGTTGTATATGGACTGGTTTATTTGCAGCTAATTAATGTGGTGTAAATAGTAGGTCTTAAACCAGTAGTTTCCAGCTTTAGGCACTCCGTAAAGTGGCTTTATAACCTTTAGGATAGAGTCCTTATCAATTCCCAATTATTTGTTCAGCTTGTATAGTGGTTATACATAGAACTTATGGTTTAGGTTTGTAGTAGACTGAATATAGGCTTATAAGATATCTCAGAGGTAAAGTTGTGTCTGTAGTAGTATAGCAGCAATACAGAGAATTAGCCGCTGGCTAACTTGTTAAATTATTAATAACTAAGTAAGGACTAGCTCTTTCTCTAAATCATTATAGGCCTATATAACAAGTCGTGATTTCTTAAAGGCTTTATCAGTTCCCTTATTCTTAATCTTATTAACAAACCATAAATTAAAGAGTCTGACCCCCTTTAGTATATTATATAGCTTAATAATCTTAAAAACGCCTTTCTTAAGTAGGCCTATAACCTCCTTTTACTATAAAGCACTAAACTGGGTGTTACCGTTGTTCTGTAAGTAAGTAGTAGTATTAGCTATATCTGCGGTATTATCATCCTATAAGTAGATAGCAATATCAGCCGTATCTATAATATTACCCATAAGAGCGCCTATATCTATTATAGCGTCCATAACAGCCATATCTGCGACAGCTATAAGTAATAAGTATTTATAGGGGCGACCTCTGCCTTGATTTAGCGGTAGCTATAGTTTAATTAGGTAATAATTAAGGTTTAGCTGGTAAAGGTACTGGTTTAGCTAGTTTAACAGACTCTTATGGTTTAACTAAGTCTTATAGGTCTAATAGGTAAAATTTCACAACCATAGAGTAGAAGGTTATAGGCCTATTTAGTAGCTTTATAGTGCAGGTCTTACTATTAACGGTAAGCAGTATATATAGCCCGTCCCAATAACCGCTTTGGCTAGTGTTACCTTCTCTCTAGACTAAGATAGGCGAATTAGGTGGGAGGCCGTAAATAGTATTAGTTTATTATCCATTTTGCGTATTAAGAGCGTTAGCGATCTGTTATTTAGCTTATAGCTTCTAGATTTCCACCATTGCTTTCTTAATAGCCGCAGCTCGCTATGTAACTAAAGGTGATGGCGTGTCCAATTCAACCATTTGGGGGTAGGCTCTAAAGACTAGGAGTGTAGGGACTAGGCCTTCTGGGCCAGCTGTGTCATTAATGGCTTTAAGAGCCATTTGTAGGGCCATCTATTTGCTAATTTTAGGGATTTTAGTTATAATGATTTGGTAGGCTTATTATAGCGGACTGTAGTAGCGTTCTACCATTCTAATAGAGTTGTGTAATTTAACTGGAACTGACTTTATAGTTACTCCTATGGTAGCAGCGTAGTGCTTAAACTCCTTACTAATAAAGTTCTTCCCAGCATCTATAGTGATTAAGTCTAGTAGTCCTAAATAGCTGTTAATCTAGCACATTTATAGAACGTCCTAAGTGTGCTTGGCGCTAATATCTTATAGCCATCTGCCAGCTTAAAATTAAGTTACTTTATTAACTATGTGTAGTAAAGGGGAGCCGCTAATATACATAATGTTAATAATAATATTGTAATTAAAATTAACATTATCTTATAAGGTAAAGCAAAATCTACTTAGAGATCTGCTAAACTTTTAGCAGTAGTGGCAGAGTCTAGTTAGCTCTTTAATAGCAGATCTATTAGTATTATGGCTATAGCCAGTCTTATTAAGAAGCTTTTGCAGTCTATTAACTAATAGGTAACCAAATCAACAGTGTAGATATTATAGCTCTACGTTAGTTAAGTAGTAAGGGTTTATGTTAAAAGACTTAACTAAATAAGACTGTAAGGAGGAGCTCTATACGAGAAATAGGTGGCCAAATTGTCTAACTACTAGCACCTTTTTAGTGTGAGTGATGATAACGTCCTTTAGGTTATTATATTTAATATGGAGTCTATCTATATCTACTAAGTAAAGTAGGAAAGAAGTATCTGCTTTAATAATATAGAATTGTACCTTGCCTATAGGGCTATTAACGTCTATAGTTCTAATAGACGTAGAGGCTTTAATCCCAAATTGGACAGTTACTTGGCCCTTGGTTAACGTAGTAAGACTTATAGACTTATCTACGGCCTATAGGGCTTGGAACTGGCTATAGCCAGCTGTAGACTTGCGTAAAGTACCTGTATTAATTATAATTCCTATAAAGACCGTTGAGGTGTATTATAACACTATAGTTGTGGCTATATTATAGGCGAATGGGTTAGTCTCTATATAAGGTTCTGTGGTAGGCTCTATGGTAAGTTCTAAAGCTATAAGTAGGTATGTATAAGCCTTATTGGCTAGCTCTACGCTTATAGAGGTTGCTTCCTCTATAGTAAGTGTTTTAAAGGTAGTAATATAGGCAGAACTATTATTAGGTTCTCTAGCATTGCTCCTAGAGTCGTCAGCGTCTTATATATAGGCTTTAAAGTCTAAGTCTTTATCTTTATCTCTTTTGCAAGCAGCAACATATTACTTAAAGTGGTTGTTAAAGTTACCCTTATTACGGCCCTTAATATTAATAAAGCGTCTCCTATAGTCGTCTCTAGACTAACTACGCTCCTCTTTTAAGTGTTTCTATAAATGGCAGTCCTCCTTTTTACAGATATAGCACTTAGCCTTTAGTCTGCTATTAGTTCTATAAGAGTGATTGCTGCTATAGCGATTGGTGTTTCAGTCTTAACTCTAGTCATTTTAATAGTAGCGTCAATCCGTAAAAAAAGCTTGGTAAGATGGTCTTATTAGGGCCTATAAGGGGTATTCTTTTTCCTATATAATAATAGAGGATTATAGTTTGCTGATTAACTAAGAAAGGTCTTCTAAAGGGTTGGAGACAGCAATATGGCATGCTGGTACTCCCTGGTAAGCAGTAACTAACTTATTTATAAGGATGCGGTTTATACGGAAGTCTGGGTATAGTCTATAACGTTGCTTTAGTAGTTTGTCTATAAGCAGTTGGAAGTTCTAATAGATTAACTTATTAGGGTTCTTGTTTATAACTCCTTAGAGGGTTATACTGTTTCACTCCGTAAGGTTCTTGTGGTAGTATTCTAGCCCTTTAAAGAACTGTTGCATGTGGTTACAGGCTTTAGTAAAAGGTCTTAACTTGAGGTTGCTGTTATAGTAGTGGTCTTAAGCAAGCCCTTTTAGCATGCTAGGGAATACCACTGCGTAGCCTTCTGGTGGTAAGCCAGATCTCTTACAGATGTTGTAGAAGATAGTCAACTTAAAGTCAAAGCTGTCGCTGACTCCATTATACTTTTGGTCGTCCGTGTAGATCTTTACAATTGTGGCTACCTCCTTGCTATATCTAGGTCCTTGCCTAGGTCCTTGCCCCACGCTAAGCACGGTTGGTTTAGGTGGTGTATATGTATGTAGCTGCTGCGGTTGCTGCGGCTGCTGCTAGGTAGCGATTGGTGCAGCTTACTGGGGTGTTATAGGGGTAGGTATCTGCGTTCTAGATGGCGTTGTAGCTATAGCTATAGGCTGGGCAGGCGGAAGAATAAGTGGGGTAGGAGTACCAGTTGCTGGAGGGAGGGTAGAGGCAGTTGCCGTAGGTAATAATTGCTGATTCTGCGTCTGTAGGAGTTGAGTGAGAAGGATAAGTAGTTGATCTTAAGTAGAGGTAGGCGCAGCTTGCTATTGAGTAGCGGCTGGTACAGCTTGCTGGGGTATAGATTGCTGGGGCGGAGGCGTAAATATAGGTGTTTGCGTACCAGACGGTGTTGTAGCTGTAGGCTAAGCTGATTTAGGGGTCTGTGAGACTACGGCAAGCGCGTCTAATTTAGGGTTGAGTCAATCTTGTAAGGTTATCGTGATTATTAGCTTTACCTCTGTAAGGGCCGCAATAAGCTCCTTATCCGTCCATTCATAAAACTCTTCTTTATTAGCGACGTCTATTAGCACCTTGCTAAGGGAGTATCTCTTATCTTACTTAACAACATATACTCCTCTCTTAACTAGGTATTTACGGATTCCCATTCTAGTATTAGATTGTACTTATATAAAGAGCTCTAGCATAAAGTCCTTAAAGTCTTCCTAAAACACTATCCATAATGAATAGTCTATAAGGTTAGATTGTGTGTATAGGTGCATCTTAGTCTCTATATACTCCATCAGATCATTATTTATAGCCGTCTCCAAGTTAATTCCGTTGCTATACTTAGCAATTCTCTCCTTCCAATTAATTTTTATATTATTGTATTATAGTTTAAGGTTAAGGTTGGGGTTAGGGTTAAGGATGTTAAGGTAAGGGTGTTAAGGGTATAGGGGTGTGTATGTGCTCTACAGCTATTAGGCCTATAAAGTGTTCTTAGTAAGATTGCTATCCTCTTAGCGATCTGTTATATTAGCTGTAAAGCCAGTATAAATTCTCTTAAGCTTAAGGGAGGTTGTAATCTTCTCTGAGTAAAGATATAATTCTCTAGGCAATCTAATGCGTTAGCAGTTAAGCTAATACGTGGTCTTGAGCTTTAAGGGTGATATAGCTTTCTCCTTTAACTGAAATAGACAAGGCTAGGTAATCCGTGTACTGTTTCCAGTACAGTTCTCAAGCTCTAGCTTATTGCGTATTTCCTAATCTGTACGTCTACTAATCAGTGTTGGTATACTTACATCATCAATATGCACGAATATCACTTGTAGTAGTACGTATGCGGTGTTAAAGTTGGTAGTTATTAATTGATGTCTAGAAATAGGGGTTTGCTCCAAGGTCAGATTAGCTAGTCTCGCTTCGTGGTCCCGTAACCACGTCACATAACTAACATTCCGACACTAACTTTATAGGATATTTAACATAAAGGGCATATAGAGATTCTTTGTTTTCTTCTATTAGAGGTGGCATATAATATATATCTTTAAGAGCTCTTGCAAGCTTAAGATCTGCTAACTTATTAAAGGTTTAAACTGGCTTATTAACATCATTGCCTTCCTCTTAAATTAATAGTTTAAATACTTCTTTATTATCTTCTAGAAAAACCTTATTCTTAGTTAAGGTATTAAGGAGTTAAATCTTCTTAATTAGCGTGTCTAATTCAGTGTATAGGTCCTTTAAGATATCTATTTGCTTACCGTTGAAGAATATCTTTTTATTAAAGATAATATCCCTAGTAAAGATAATAATACCTTTATATAGGATCCAGATCCTATAGATATTAGTAGAGTTATAGCTAATAAGGTAGCTGATATAGGCTCGCGGATTTAACTTGCTTAGCCTTTTCTTCTTTAGCTAGGCGTCTAACATTATTACATACGCCCTACAGCCGTAGGCTTTTAGGTACGCTAGTTGCGGCTTTCTTAATCTCCTATTATCTAGGAAGGTATAGAACCTCTTATATAGCGATTTCCAACCATTACTTTTCTATAGTGTTTGATCTTAAAGGTAGACTGCACAGTTAACTATCTCATTTTTATAGATTGTGTGGTAGATTAGCAGCAATTCTTATTACATATACTCTCTTAATAATTACACCTCCTAAGCGTTTAGCGGTACTATTTTAAGCTTAAGTATATAGCGCCAAAGGCTTAAATATAATCCCTTGCGTCCATAGCTATTTAAGGGTTCTCCTTCTCCCTAGCCCATTATCTAATCTAATAGTATTAATTTTAAGGTTATACCTCAGATAAATCTATTAGATGAAATCTTTAATAAGTACTTATAGTGTCTCCTTCTCCTTGCTATGCGTTATTATAAAATACAGGAAGGTTCCCCCCAAGAAGGTGTTATAGATAAGTATAACTCGTACAAATCCAGTATGCGCTTCCTTAAGGTTAGTTTAGTTAATATAGAGGTTAAGACAAGGTTTATTAATATTCCGTTCTAAGAACCTTTGTAAGACCTAACACTTAATTTTAGCAAGACTGCAATGTTAATATTCCATTATTTTTAGGCCTTAAAGCTTAACTCCTAGGGTATTAATACCTAGATAATAAAGGTTTATAGGTCCTAAATGACCTAGACACAGATACTATAGACGTATATTACCTTTTAAATCTAGATAAATATCTCTTAACAATGCTCTGCGCTTCCATTAATAGCGCAGTAGCTGGCTTATATTAAACGCTAATAGACTTCCTAGTTGGACGTATTTAATAGTCTGTTATTTATAATACTCTTCTATTTAATATAGGATTATATTATTTTTCTAAACTAGAAGATTGTTATCTCCTTTATTATCCTAGTAGTACCTTATTTTTAAAGTAGACGGAACAACACTAGATTTATATTAAAGTCCGTATAAAAGGCAACATCCTTAAGACGTAGAATTCCCTTGCTCTTTTCTAATTTTATAACTTAGATAGTAATATTACCATAGCCTAGTATAGGTACTTCTAAGCTGCTGGCGATAACGCATTTATATCTTAGAGCTTTCCTAAAATTATAAAAATAAGAAAGGTTATTAAAGATATGGAGAGTGGTTCCTAAGTTAAGAATGGTTAATAGCTTTAATAGATAGAATTAACCGGTGTGAAATAATTCTAGAAATATTGCATTGGCTTCTCCTTTAATCTTCTTAACTGTTTCCTAACTCTTATCCTGTTATTATTAAGCTTTATTAATATTTAATTCTTTAAGCTTAAGTCATTCCACTTGGGCAGCTAGATCCTTATTATACTCTACCTTTTTACACACCTTTTTTATTTATATACCCTTAGCATTAAATCCTTTAGGCCTCTTGCACTTAAATAGATACTAGCAGTTAGGAAGGGTATGTCCCCTTATATTACATACTAGGCATTTTAGGTTCTTCAACTTCTTAAAAGACGTCTCTTTAGTTAAATTTATCCCTGCCCTTTTTTAACTGCGAGATAAGCTATTCCCTCTTTCTTTTTAGACTTTGGCAGTAATAGAGATATCCTCTTTAGGCTCTCCTGCGAAGTCTATATTAAATATACCCCCTTTAGTAGTTAAGGATGGTATAACTTTTAAGAGGTTTGCAAATGCTTCTTATAGCTCTATTACTATTTTACGGTATTCTAATAAGTAAGCCTTTTTAGTATTATTTGCCTGTTTGGTGTATATAACAAAATAGGTATCGCTTATAGGTTATATTGCATTCGCAAGGTCCATTAGTCAGATCTTATTAATTATTTATAAAAGATTATGCTTCTCTACCATCTTTATTACATGCTTCCATTGGTTAAACTACTAGGTAACCTTCATCTACTTAAGTCCCTTAAGTAATTCTGTGTATTATAGTTATACCTTCCTTATCATAAAGTTCTTTAAGGGCTTAGTGTCTTCTTTTAACCAACTTAGCCATTCCTTAACTGTAAGGGAAGGGTTAAGCAGTAGCTTTTTCTAAATTAATACTGTGGATATGATCTGGGTGCGTATCTATTGCAGATGCTCTTCCTATTTTAGGAAGTACCTTATATCCTAGTTGTAGTATCGTCTACTATTCTTATATGCTTTCTGTTGATTTATTAAGAGCTACATATATAAGGTTGCATTCTTATTAAAATCTGTAACTTCTAGATAGGCTGGTTCTTATAGTAGAGCTTATTAAGGTGCTGTATTGTCTAGGTTAATATAGGCCTAAATTCGCTAATCCGTGAGGGTTTAGAGTTGCTATAGCCATTGCTCCCAGTCTTCTAGCTTATTAAGGATGATTATGGTTAATAAACTTAACATTAGTGGAGTTATTTAACTAATAGGCAAGTAAGGAATTGAGATAGTATTTTATTGTTAGAATTATCCTTATTATTAGGATCGGCCTTATTATTAGAATTGTTCTGTAACAATTAAGGTAGGATTTCTTATAGAATCTCGTGAAATCTCGTGAAATCTCGTGTTAGAATTGTCCTATAATAATTAAGGTAGGATTTCTATTAGAGTCTGCGTCCTTAATAATAAGGTGTTAGAGTCTAACAATAAGGTAGAATTTCTTTAAATGATTAAGTAATAGCTGAATAGCTTCTTAAGTCGGCGGACTAGGCTTACAACTGTTATGAAATTTAAATAGAGTAGTTCATTAATGAAATGGGTTAATTAATTAATGATCTTAACTTAATTGTTAATTAATGCTTCTGATGAGCCTCTAAGGCTTTGAGCTATAAAGAGACTTTACAGTGTATAGGCTCCTTGCACGTAACTCGTGCACGTGACCCACGTCTTTAGAGAATATAGATTATCTAACAAGATGCTTTATAGGAAGTATACTTAGTAAAAAACTAGTATTTTTCTAAAATACTATATCTAATTACGCCTCTAAGGATTAATATACTATAGATACCACCTAACCCCTTTTATAATATATTAGGAAGGCATTTTAATTACATTCTAGGTATTCTATTAGCTATTTACTTACTATTTATATTAGATATAATAGCTTTAAAGCCTTCCTTATTACTATAAATATATTTCCAATAAATCTGCTTTTAAAGATATTTAAAAAGCAATTAAAAGACTTATTTAAAGTATAACTGGTAAGTACGCCTTATTTCTATATTAGTAATAATATATATAAGTATAAATACTATTAAAATATATTAGTATCGCGTTATAAACGGGTTTATATTATATTACAATACTTTTATTATACTCTTTAAGCCAAACAATAAATATAATCTTATTTATATTTCTTTTAATAATATATTTAAAAGATATATTAACTTTAAATATATTTTAGGCTAGAAAGATCTTAGCTTACTCTTATAGAAAGTAGATTATTATAAACCTATTTTAATTATTATAGATTTGTTAGATAAAAGCCTATAATATATTAGTAAGCCAATTAAAACGTGTTTATAATATATTTATTACTATTTTAGGATTTTAATACTTTTAATTAAACTTATATACTATCCCTACTAGTCCCTTTCCTTCTAAATATAGTATAAACTTCTCTTTTTAAATTATTTTAGTAATATAATCTATAGTAGCAAAGCTTATATAGATCTATACTAAAGAAGCCTTTTTATACTATATATAAAATTATTTAAAGGCAGGACTTTAAAGAAACTTTCCTATAAAGACGTTAGGTATTTATTTATAATTAGTTTAGAATATATTTACTAAGAGTAAGATCTATATTACGCATTTAACGAACCAATTTAATTACCTTATTTAGTATCTTTAGAGGCTGTTACGGGACTGCCCGTTATATGTACTACGCGGTACGCGTAGCTGGCGTTATGGGATTCCTTTATTTACTTCCTTATTTAATATCGCTCGGCAGCTAGTTTATCCACCCTAATTACCCCTATATAGATTCGCCCGCAACTATATTCTTGTTAAGCTCTCTAGCAATCCTTTTAAGTCTCTACAACAGCTATATATAGCTATCAATTCTATAAATATGATGCTTGTTTATCTAGCGTTTGCATATAATATATTGTTATTATAATAGAGGCGGCTTATTTAGGGGGGGAAGGTATATAACTATATACCCTATATAACGTAAAATAAATATAAGGAGTCTCTTTTAAGTCGTCTGGAATAAAAATATAAAAAGTAATCTTGTAGTCCTAATAGATAAGTTTCCCTAGTCCTTAGGGGTGGTTAATTCCTAGGAATATATTATAAATATATTATAAATATAACCAGTGTTAGGTAAAACCTAAGTAGATAGTTATATAGCTATAAAGTATGGGCGACCCTAGGGCAACCTAGGGGTGACTTGCTTATAAGGTATGTGCGCTATACATAACTAGGGAAAACCCTTCCTTACCTTATATATAGACTCCTCCTTTTCCCTTAAGAATTTATCTATCTATATAATATACCCTATTATTCTATTATTAAGCCCCCTATCCATTTTTACCTTATATTTAAACCCTTACCAATCCCCTTAGGAGGATAGCTGGTTTAATTTTTCTATAATACCTCTAAAAAGAAAACTGACGCCTATACCTAACAGTAATACGCTAATAATACAACTACTAAATGCCTTAAGATTTAGTGTAGACAATACTACTAGAAATATACTAGTAGAATCTAAGCTACCTTCTAAACCTTAAAATAATTGGCCACCTATAAATACTAGAGACTAGTTTAACCTATATACCTAGGCTTAACAGGAGCTTAGCAAGATTACCAGCGTCTTACTAAATACTACTAACATAAAGGAGCTAGATAAGCTGGCTAAGAAAATAGCCAACCTATAGAGCATTATTAATTTAATAAAGCCCTTCTATTGCCTCTCTAGTAAAGAGTATAAGTTATATAGCAAACGCATACGCTAAACAAATCTTAACGCCCTAATTAAGAAGTCACTACTCAATATTAGCGGTACCACTTAACAGTATTTTAACTAGTGGATTGCCGTAGTTAAGAACCAATTCAAGGTTAATAACGCCAACTATAACTATAAGTAACGCATATAATGGGCCATTAAAGGTCTTATAAAAGAGAAGACAATTACCTAATTAGTTTATTACTAGTTAGGCACCAAAGATAAAGGTCCCTTACTATAGGATAAGTTTAAGACTATAGTCTAAGACCAGATTAGGAACCCCATAATAAAACGTTTTAATAATACTACTGCGTACTATATAGCTATTATAAAGGAGAACTAGAGGTTTAACATCTTCCTAGTCCATATATATAGCTTAGAGGACCTCTTCTTATACACTCCTTTTATTAATCCTAAGCAATAGATAAACTTTTAGTTCTTATATCTCCCAGCCTACCTATAAGCAGAGCTCTTCCGCCAGAACTTTACCCAATAGGTAAGAACTACTAAGGACCTCTTTAATAAAATCAGCTGTGTAAAGCAATTGCTTAATACCATAAAGCTTACAGAAGATCGCGTAAGTAGTAGTGGCAAATTATTATATATAAAGCGCAGTCGCAGTATAGGCTCTATAAAGTCAGGTTTGGGGAACAGAACCTAAAAAGGGCGATGCTTTAAGCAAACTCTTAGGGAGAACACCTAAAAGCCAGATGACTTAGGGGACCCCCTAGATGCTGGTGCTATATATATAAGTTAAAGGAGACCTATAGACAACTACTATAAAGAACACTAGAAGCAAACTAGTAAAGATAAGTTAGGCTAGCCTTTGGAAAACCCAAAGCCCTAGTAGCATATCTCTTTTAACTGCAACTAGGGCCTAATATAAAGGGAGAAAAGAAACGCATTATGGTATATATTGTAATAAATACGCCCTAAGGTAAAGTCCGCCTATATTACTTATACAATAATAGGTGCCAAATCAACCTCATTAACTGAAATATTATTTATAGGTTTAACCTGCCTGTAAGCTATGTACTATATTTATGTAAACCTATTATATGTTTCCTTAATAGCAACTAGATAACAATCTGGAACGCTTATAATCTAATACTCACCACTAGTAACTCCTAGGGTACCCCTTGCATTATTAGCCCCCAGACCTTTTAGGGTGGCTTATTTAATAGTTATAATATAGTTCTTAGATGGGATTAGCTTATAGAAGCAGGTTTATTAATTAGCTTTCGTTCTAAACAATTTATTTAGGGTACTTTGGACCCTAGACGCCTCTAGATAGTTACCTTTAATACACTCCTAGTAAATATTAAGGCTAGTAAAATAGTCTATTTACTATAGCTAGAAGATTCCTTCTTTACGCCAGTCGTGAACATAATAGAAGACCTATTGTTACTGGTAGTAAGTACCTATACAGACCCTCTGGATATAGAGATATTGGTTATAAATATAATAGAGGACCTGTTATTACTAGCAGCGAGTACCTATAAAGACCCTCTAGTGCTAGTATAGATTACCTTAACTTAGGGAGGAGGTAATTAAAACCCTAAAACTATTAAGTATACTACAGCAGAGCTGTATACACTCTTAGTACAAGTATATCTATAAAATACATATCGGCCGCACCCTTTTCTTTACTAGCTCCTAAAAGCACACTACTATATAATAGTTGTCTTAACCTTTATAGACTCTAGCCCACCAGATATATATAAAGAGAAGATTAATATCTTCTTTAATAAGCTAGCAAGTATACTACCTTAGAACTCTAAGTATAACCACATAATTAACTTAGAAAAAGGTAAGACGCCACTATAGATACCCATCTATAACCTCTTATAGAAAAAGTTGCAGATCTTATAGGAGTACCTAGAGAGTGCTCTTAAGAAGGGCTAGATTAGGCCTAGTAAGTTGCCTACTAGAGCGCCTATTCTCTTTATACTAAAAGCAGAAGGCATAATGCAGCTATATATTAACTACAGACGCCTAAATAAGATTATAATTAAAAACCAATACTCCCTACCGCTGGTTAGCGAACTCTTTAATAGGCTTAGCTATATAAAGATATTTATAAAGCTAGATTTTTGTAATGCGTATTATAGGATTCGTATTAAAAAGGGAGATAAATAGAAGACCGCATTTAAAACACGCTATAGTCACTTTAAGTATCTAGTAATGCCCTTTAGTTTTACTAATACCCCTATAACTTTCCAGAGCTATATTTAAAAAGCTCTAGGGACCCTAGTGGATACTATCTACATAGTTTACCTAAATGACATTCTTATCTACTTTTTTTTTTTTTAATCCGTTGTATTATACTACGTACAATACTACGCATGCAGCCTCTAGGCTATGGCGCTACAGTTCTATATACATGAATCCTTTCTAGGCAGCTTAACATGTACTAGTAGCTATGTCCTAGTAGTTTATAAACCCCTAAACTAGGAGTTTATAGTTCCTTAGCAAAACACTAAGTTTCTACAACCACTAGGAAATGAGAAAACGGTAGGAAAAACTATAAGAAATCCTAACACCTGTCCCTGTCCTTTTGCAATTTATTTCTGTCCTTTTGCTCTCTAATATCTTATTAAGACCCTAGTAGGAGTTACCTCCTTCTAGAATTTTATTCGTTTTATCTATTCTTCCATAGAACCTTCTAAGTTAGTACTGCGTACTAGTTTAGCTGCTTTCAGAGTCTCGCAGTCTTTACTATTAGCAAAGTGTTTTTCTTTACAATTGATGCAAAGAGGCGTAGTATGCTTGCAAGGCTTGCCTATTGTTATACAGGT
>Ga0307507_10000526_pt1 | contig 81158 bp, 29 predicted proteins | sample 7_EM_MG_FD_207223 | JGI IMG/M metagenome (GOLD analysis project Ga0307507, IMG submission 207223) | Populus trichocarpa ectomycorrhiza microbial communities from riparian zone in the Pacific Northwest, United States - 7_EM | ecosystem: Host-associated > Plants > Roots > Unclassified | place...
ATAAACTCTGGTTAAAACCTAAGGAACTTATAAGTCAAAGAATATAAAGGGCCTTTGAAACTTACTTCTTTACAAATTATAGCCAGCTCGTAATCTCTAAAGGTAATTAATGGGCTTGCTCGAATTTCTTTTAGCGTTATATCAATATATAAATGCTTATAAATTAGGTAAAGATCCTGGGAAATAAAAGCTTCTTTAAGAGAAATAATGTTTGGGTGTTTTACTGGTACAAGCATAATCTGGTTCTGACTTTAGTGCATTATAGGTCTCCGTTTAATTACAACTACTGTGAATTTGGAGTCATTCTTATGCGTAATTATACATGGGCCTACCTGGTCTCCGTTAAGTATCTTACGGTACTTTAGCTAAGGGGATTTATTCTGTAGAATTAAGGCCTTTGGCTAGGGCAAAGCTAGAAACAAACTTCTAGAGTTAACAGCAATAGGAAGTTTAGGTAGAATGTTTCCTTTAATAAGAAACAATCGTTTTGGAGGTCTAACGGTCTTATTAATTAAAAGCCTAGGGAAGAATGTAGCTCTACTACTTAAAGCTATACTCTATTACACATTTGCAAATAGAGCGTAAAGGATATTTTATAATTGATTGTATCTATCTAATTATAGAATGCAAACATAAATAACTACACCTGCTGCTGCTGTTTTAACGGCGGCCATATAGCCTTATAATCTTTACGCTTGCGGTGTTAAAGCCTAGTCATATCGCATTTGGAATAAAAAAAAGCTTTAGGAATATAATGGTCTGCTGTCCTAAACTAAGCATTAAGCCTCTATTGTTTTATAAACCACTCTACGCTATGTAGGAAGCCGCTGAGTTTTTAGTAGTTTAGCTTGTCTATCCTTAGGGAAAGAGTAATTATATTGCGTGGGTGTCTAATATAGAAAACAATCTGTTTACTATATTGTTAGTACTATAAGCAGATGTCTTCTTCTCCTTTAAAAACAGCTAAAAGGCCTCTTTTGCTAGTTGTCTCGCTAGTAAACTCTAAGGGAGATGAGAATAGCTTGGTTAGGGCATGTACAATAGCATAACTATTATTTTGGCAACGTATAACTCCTTCACATCTATAGAACCCGTTTTTATAATATGGTAAGCAGTCTAACTCTAGATAGAACGAAGATATAAGCAGCGCTAAGACTACTCCTTCCCGTTTGGACTTTCCTAAGGGTTGGAATTAAACTGCTCTTTATAGGTTATCCATTTGCGTGATATCATTAAGCCCGGGTACTTATTCCACTTTAATATTTAATTAAAAGTAATCCTGCCTTAAATTTTTATTGAGACTATTATATATACCCTACCATTGTTTCTAACCATCTGTATAGGAAGAAAGTGAGTTATAGATACTTTTTGCCCCCTAGGGCAGGAATTGGAATAGGAATTGGTATAGGAATTAGGACGTTGTGTTTGGCTAAGGATCTGATATTGTAGTCCCTAGAGAAAGAACCACGTCTAGAGATTGTTTGGGCTAGATATACTTGCTTTCCTATAAACCAATTTTGATTGGATTGTTATGTAGCAGCGTATTGTCCTTAAAGGGGCTAATTTCTAGATCTACTTGGGGAAATAAACTTATGTAGTTAGCTTAAATATATTACTAAGCGCTGAATCTTATATTGGAGCGGCCAAGGTAGCTCTTACTCTATAAAAGGATTAGTATAAGCTTTAAGTATTCTTAGAAATACTTATGCTTCCTATATATTAATTTCTCTTTCCCACTTATATCCTTCACCATGATTAGGATTAATAAAGAAGTAAAAGGAGGGAATATAGTGTACCAAAACCTGTTTTATGCGTATTATAATTTGCGAAGACATACGCCTGATTAGTTAAAATTGAAGTAGCGATAACTGCTACCTTTTTGCCTAATAGCTGTAGGTTTCCAAATATTCGTTAATTACCAAATGCCTCCTTTAGTAAGGATTCTAGAGCAATTGTATTATAGTAGCCATTAGACCTCTAAGCCTTAATAAGCTTTTTAATGTCGCTAAAAATGGATTTCTTTTCCTTTTGCTTTGCGAAAAATCTCCTTATAATAGATTTAAAGTTCTTACTGCACTATGTAACGTCCTATAAGTAGAGGCCTATGCTGAGAACAATTAATCCTCCTAGTAATTTGGTTATTATTTTACTTAAATTTAGTGTATCTTGTTCTTACCAGAGCTTGTACCTATAGTTAAATTAAAGAAATCTTGCAATTTGTATTTAGAACCTAGAGTCTTCTGCAAGAGGATAAGGAACTCTAGAGGAACTACCCCCCTTGTTCTACCGCTATTAATACCAAGAATTCTAACCCCACAAGTTGGTGGTTTAATTAGTGCAGTAAGGAAGCCAGATCTGCAAAGAATATATTCTAATATAGTAAACTTGTATTTAGTACCGAGCACACCTTTGCTAAACGTTTTAATGTAAGTATTATACACCGAATAACCGCAGCTAAGTATGTGTTGTGGGATACGCACAAGACAGTAAAGGCACGTTTTATTAGACTTTAAAGTCGACTAGATAATTCTGGTAGATTGAGCCACACTTATATGCGACTCTATGGAGGACGTATTATCGTTTTCCCTGGTCCATTTTTGTAGTTCTTGGAAATTGTAGTAGAACTTCTCCTTTACCTTCTGAAATTGCTTTAAGGTAAGCTCTTTAACGTTATAGACTAAATTAAAGGCTTTTAGACAAGACTGTCTGTATAGCCGCAGGAGAATTTTAGGTGAAAATACTGTAATATCTTTAGTAAGAAAAAAAAGACTTAATGTTTAGGGGAGCTTATAAGGGGCACTATAAGGATAAGCGTCTAAAAAGAGGCTTAAAGCAATGTACGTAGTGATATCTTCGTACGATATAACATATTTAACGCCCATTTATAAGAAGTTTCGGAGGTGGTTTGGTAACGTGCTGTTATGAATTGTATATGTTCTTGTGGCCATAACGGGATTAAACGCTTTAGTAATAGTCTAGGTCGTATATCTTAAGCATGCTTAATATAACCCTTTAAGATAGGTAGCTAAGAAGAGCTAATAGGATTGACGGTGAGCATCCCTAGAAAGGTCAATTTCTTTTATAAGCTGCTCCTTTAATGGACGAAAGTAGGCCGAGGGTGAGAGCTTCTCATTAATTGGAAAAACGATAATTGAAGGAAATATCGCCTGGATATAAGAATTCGTACTAATAGTTTGTATTGCTTGTTGATTATAAGCTCTGTTGCTTGTAGAGAATACCAGAATAAGCCTTAGCTGGATATTTTTGGGTAGGTTTAAAAAAATATCTAGAGTGGTCTATTATACAAGCTAGCCGAGGAGTAGGTCTATACTATTAAAGTTGTCTATAAAAATTACGAGAACACTATACTGCGGTAGAATAATACGGGTAAGGGCTATATTGAGCGCTGTTTAGGTATTTGTGTATGGCCATATAAGCGGATACGTTGTTGTTTTATAGCAAGTTGACGGTGTCTACTTTGGCGGAAGTGTAACTTTAGCATTTCTATTAGTAAAGAATATGGGGTGTTCTGTGTATATTATTGCATTATCTACACGTATATTTACTATGCCTTTGGATCGATTTCTTCTAGTATTGTTATAGGGGAAAAGAAAACGTAACGCCATATCTTTATTTCCACCCATTTTGCCATAGAAAAAGACTATTAATGGTGTCTATAAATGTGGTTTTAGAAGTTCGTCTACTAAGTGCCGGAAACGACTAGTATCGCTAATTATAAGGCTGTTAGAACCGGCAATCTATAGCTATAAGACATGATTGCAGAGAGACATACTTACTATAGATAAAGAGAAAACTAGAACATTTAATATATATATAGTAGGGATAGTGGTTTCGGGTAAAAATAGAAACTACCTATAGTAACAGCATCCTTATTAGGGCCTATTACCCTCTAAGGGAATCCCCCAACAAGCTATAGATAATTTAGATAACAATTATTATAATTTCTATAATAAATAAGGATATTACCGTGGTTCTGCTAGAGTCCGCCTGGAAAATCTAGCCGTTAAAGGGCTAGAAGTTCGACCTACTCAAACTATAGATAACGACCATATGCAGTATCTTATTGATATATTTTATATAGAGGGCTGCGATAATCTTGATCTATAGCACCGGGTGAAAGCCTTAATTTATAATAAAGATATTAGTGATATCTTGTAGGCGTTAGAGATAACAGTGGAAGAATTTATGTAGTATATTAATATACTAAAGACACTTTTCTATGGAGATAGATTATTTGTTTATCTAGAAGGTAGACACCAAATTAAGACAGCAAAGCAATTTTTTAATGCTAAAGAGAGGTGGTGGGCAGTGGACTTTTATTCCTTTAGTTAGTTCCTAAATAATAACTAAGAAATATCTAACTAGGTATAGATCTCCCTAATATCTATAAAGACGCTTTTTAAACCGACTATTCCCATTCCCATCCCTTCTGTGATGGCGACATTTATTGTAACTTACGCTATTATAAGTCTCGTAATGACAGATGGTACAATATTTGGATTAATCGGCTTTCACTAAGTAAGAGAAAAGATATATAAATATTAACTAAAAGGAAGAATCAGTTATTAAGGCAAGCTTTTAATAATCTAATAGAGTTTGTTGGCCTCTGGGCAATGTTTAAAATAGGAACCTTATACTATATCCTAACTATAAAATGCGATAAGGTATTGCGTATTTCCTATATAGCTGGAAGCTAGCTAATCTGTATTAGGAGCTTATTAATTATCTAGAATATATTTAAACAACTTATTTAGGCATCCTTAGAGAACTTTACTTGTATTATCTAGACTTAAGAACTGTTCGTTTAATACAACTACTAGCTCCTACGTACTTAAAATATAATTAGGAAGAGATTGAATTATAAATAAAAAACGGACAGTTATTTCCTATGGTGAGAGATAGACATAGCAGAAGAGGAATATAATAACGCATTATAAATATTAAGGGACGCATTCCTTCGCTCCTATTGTTTATAGAAGATACTAAGTATCTAGAGGCTCTGGTAAAGGCTTTGAAGTCCCTATTTCCTATAATTATTAATAAAACTCTCTGGTTTAGCATGTATAAAAGCTATTCACGCAATACTAGGGCAAAAATTAAGCTTGCCAAAGGCTCTTTTTATACTATTAAAGTATCTCAAACTGTTGCATTTTCTATTGCGTATAAAACGATGTGGCTAGCTGTTATGCGTTACTCTCCATAGCTAACCGGAATCCCTTGCCTTAAGGATAAAGGAGAGTCAAAACCAGAGGCAATTATTAGCAAACGTATATGGTCTCTATTTACCAGTCTTGCATCTAAGCAAGGTTATACGTCGCTAAAGATAATTAAACTTTAAAAAGAGAGTCCTAACCAGTAGCTTGTTTATTATTTTCTTGAAAACCACTTTCTAGAAAAGCGCTATCGCATTAAGCCACGAATTAAAATTATTAAACAAAAAATTTGTGATGCTATAAAGGACATTATAGCCTGTAGTGTACAAAAACCCCTCCTATTACTTACCTAAGATGCACAAAAGTACCCTATAACTTACCTTTATAGACGTCCTTTTAATAAATCTTATCAAATCAACCGAGAATATCTTTATTTAAGATATATCTATAGGCTAGCGGAGAGGGAGCCAGAGTCGTATATTAGCTTATTTGCAGTTAAAAGAGATATTTATTTTTCCTTCTTTGGCTACCTAATAGCAGAGGTAGAACTTCTCGCGTTATTATTAGAACTTTCCGGTAATACTAATATAAGTACATTTTCCCTATTATATTTATCCTTTGAAGTCTCCGATGCTTTCTCTAATTTACTATCTGTCTCTAGCTTACCCTAGCTTGCTTTACCTAACTTAGGCGAACTAAAGCAGGTGCTAGAGTAAGAGCAAGAATAGGTGCTAGAGCTAGAGCTAGAGCTAGAGCTAGAGCTAGAGCTAGAGCTAGAGCTAGAGCTAGAGCCAGAGCTAGAGCTAGAGCTAGAGCTAGAGCTAGAGCTAGAGCCAGAGCTAGAGCTAGAGTAAGAGCTAGAGCAAGAGCAAGAGCAAGAGCAAGAGCGGGTGCTAGACCAACTAGGGTTATTATTGCGGCGGCTAAGATACCCTTTAGAGATGTAGGATATTGCCAGTTTGCTAGGACAAGAAGTAACCTATAGGCCTTTCCCGTTCCTATATTTAGATTAATAGAATGATCTAATAAAAGCTATCTAGCTATTTCCCATTATTTTCTATTTATGGGAAAGAAAGATTTATCTTTTCCTAAATAATAAAGGTATAAGAAATATAGCACTTCCTTATATGCTTTCCGCGCTTAATTATAAATGTTTCTTTACCTTAATAAAAAGGAATAGAGTTGGTACTGTAGATACTGGAATGATATATACGCTAAAATGTGGAATAGTCTTATTTGGCCCTACAGGTAGTATAGTGTGTTTAATTAATATAGTTAAGAAGAGGAAAGAGGTTGAATTTTTATTAAAGTGTCTTAGTACTTATAACTATAAGAGCTTTATACAATCCTAAATAGTTAACTCTATAATAAGATTAAAGTAAGACTTAAGTAGTCTTGGTATAAAAAATATAAAGCATATACCTTTTAATATATTCTATAACTTAGAGTTTAAATATAATTACGTAATATCTGCTAAGAGAGTAATAATAATTGGGTATTTATATTACCTTAATTATATATCTAGAAATATTATAATTAATAAAATTAAAAAATGGAAAGAGACTTAGAAATAATTAATTTAATAAAGGGCCCTTATATTATAATTTAAATACTAAGAAAATTTTAGTAATATTTATTTAATTGTATTGGCAACAGTTATAGACCACCCGTAGCGGTTTAAGAGAGCCTCGTTTTTAGACCTTTGTCTAAGGTTTAACCGCGTATTAAACCGTTTTAGGTTAAACCTTTAGAAGGATATAGGCCTATATAATTAGCACCTATTTCCCCTAGACCTTACCGCCACTTATTTTAAAGTAACTAAGTCTAACGCTACTAAAAGCTTACATGTGTTCTAGAATACACCCTTAGTCTAGCACGTTTCAATAATAGAACCAAGCTAGATATCCTACGTACTAGGGAGGTCCTCCCTCCGCGGCTAGGCAGCTATAGCTGGCCTAGCCGGCTGGTCCTTATAGAGATTGAAGTTACATAGCTTTCTAGTTACAACTTTATACATTACAGCGCCAAGTTGGCCGATGTTGGTGTAGATTAAGTAGCTAGCGTTGTTAGCGGCCTGCATATCGGTACCAAGGGGCAGAATAGAGAATTTAGTAAAGTCTGAGAACTTAACGGACATATTAGCGGCGAGGAGAAAGTTCCGGGTGGCGATATTAGCAACGATAACGCAAAGATCGTGGATATGGATAAGGGTGCGCGCCATCTCCTAGAACTAGGCGAGTTGGGCAGGTTTAGCAGGCCGATATTACGCTAGGTAGTTATTTAGATTTCCATTCTCTATTAGGGCTATTTAGATGCTAACGCCAGATAGGTTAAGGTAAGGGACAATACTACAATTTGGACTTAGGCGTTAATAGACTTCCTTTTTACGCTAAAGGGATTTGTAAGAGATATCACTATATCTATTATAAAGCTTGGTATGAGCTTTACTAAGGCCAGTTATACGGTACTTTAAGGGAAGTTTAAGGGCAGTGTTATTACAGTAGACTACTACGCCAGTTCTACCTTTACCGAGAATGCCCTCCCAGAGAGGACTTCCATCGGGCCGCAACAAGGCCAATTGGGACGGTAGGGATATACTAGTAGGGAGCAAAGTGGTATCGAGTTTAGGTAGTCGAAGATAGATTAATGCTTATTTACAGCAGCCATTAATACATAGGGAAGGGATTAGGTTTAAAGCGCTAATTTTAAATAAAAGTAGGTAACGCTAGATTTAACCTATAAAGATAGTAGAGGTAAGGTGAAGTAAGTAAGCTTGCTAAGCGAACCTATAACTATGGTTATAACACCCCTATATATGCCTGGCACCGAATCTAACCTATAACCTAAACCCCTAGCGGTTATGCTATTAAACTGCCACTACTTCTAGCTCTAGATCCCTGATTATTGTTGCTAGGAGATAGCTTTACCTAGTTTTAGTAGTTAGGACAATTTATCTTATATTTAGTGGAACTCGCTTAGGAAGTCAGTATTAGATTTTTATATAGACTTCCTTATGTATCCGCATTAGGGCACTATTGTACAAAATTATAGTTAGGATTATAAGTGCTACACGACCTAACTCCGCCAGCGCAATCCGGCCAATAGGTAGGAGTTTTATTCCTTTACTAGCACATTTTAAATGCTAATAAAAGAGGGTTGTAAAATGGTAATTGCCTAAGAGACTAGGGATTTTACTAAGACAAATATGCAAGCTTACTTAGTGTTTAGCGCTTAGCTAATAATTCTTTAGAAAGGAATAATAATGCTAATAAAGGAGAGACAGTAGGAATATTTTTAGAGCCGGTATTTGCTTATTAGATATGCACCTACATCCCCTCCTTATTGCCGCGTATGGCGTTATACCCCGCTTACTATGTATCGGTTCCACTGTAATATCACAATTATATATACCCTATATATAGGGTACTGCTTTTAGATAGATTAAGATTCTTATTATTATAGACCACACCATGCTGATGTCTATGTTATAGGTGAAGTATAATAATCCTTAAAAGTATTGTAGGAAATATACTTTAAAGCAGCCCCTAGTAGAACGTACACTAAGTATAACTATTCAGTTAAAGGTTAGACTGGTTATATAATATACTTTATATTTAAACGGGCCAAACTGCGCCAATCCTTAACCACTTATTAACCACTAATTAAGTTAACAAATGGTGCCTTAATTGTGTTGCGGTAGGCAAGAGTAACTAACTCTTAATATATAGATCGTCTCTAAGTTCCTTATAATATCCACTTATCTACTAATTACCCTTAAGCATCTTAACTAGGTTATTATTGATATTGTTCTATTTAACCTTATTATCCGTATTCTACTACCTATAAAGCTTTGGATATTAATGCGTCCCTTCTACCTAGTATCTATAGCTTCCAATTTTATCGCGATCAATTGTGTAGCATTATCGTCCTTTTGTTTATATTAGTATAACTTGTATAAGTGCACGGTAGGGCTAAGAGATCAAGTTTTACCTACTTGTTTTAATCTCCTTTATAGTCTCGCTCTAGAATACTACAGCTTTAGGGATATATGTAAATAAAGGAACTCTAAATAATACTAATTATAGTTTAACGGAGTTGAAATTCCTAGGTGTAAGAGTAGATCTACCGCTTAAAAAATGCGGATATGCTTTATCTCTTAGGGGTGGATAGTAACTAGTTTATAGGATCTGGCTTTATTATTTTTACTCTATTTAAGTGCCTAGTTTTCCGCGTGACGTTTATCTCTAAAGGCCGAAATGTATATGTTTGATACTCCTGATTTCCAGTTAAATTGATTCTCTAGCGACTATTGGAATAGGCTTTCCTGGTTATTAGGGATATATATCTTAATATCCTTTACAAAAAATCCATCTGCTTTAGTATAGCTAGTTCAGGAATTAGGATAATTTACTTAATAAAGCTTAAAGGGTAATTGGTTAGGATTTATATAGAAATAATCTATTATCTTGTATCCAGATCTATCCTTAAGTGGAATATAAGGGATACTGCTATACTATAGGCGGCCAAGAGAAAAGTGGCTGAAGTTTTCTTCTGGAAGATGAATATAATCTCTATTTTAGTGGCTTCAGTCTCTTTAGGCAGGGCGTTACGATTAATAGGGCAATAATGCTTAAGTTAAGGACAGAGTTATAGGAGTTACTGTCGCGGAAGGTAGCGATAATAAGGGAGAATCCCGTTGGGGTATAGCGTTAGGGTAGGTTGAGGAGGAAGCGGGTTTAGGTGGCGGATTAATTTAAGGAAAGGGGAAGGCGTGCGGCGATAGTACAGACGCTTGCAAAATCGGCTTCCCCCTTACGCACTCTAGGAATTCTCGGCGCACGGTCTTCCTATAGCTTTTAGCTTTTGTCTATAGTACCTTCTATTACCTCTGGTGGTTAGCGTAGCCATATCTGCATGGCCTTACTTTCCCTTAAACAGCAAAAATACCAAAACTTCCCCTATAAAAAGGCCGTGTAGACGTGGCTGCGCTAACCACCGGAGTTAACAGGAGGGTGTATATTTTTTACGGGTGCACCGCCACTGGAAGATAAGGGTATAGCTAGAGTGGGTTGGCCGCCCTCCCTACTAGCGTAGGCAAACTATAGAGAGCTTTAGGCGAACTTATTGCCCTCCTATAAGCGGGTTGCTAGCGCTATCCGTGCGTCTTTTATACAAATCTTCAGTTTTCCATACAATTTCTATCTATATGGCAGCTCGCACTAGCAATCCGTTTCCTTACGCCCCTGGGTAGTTTTATAGTTATATACGCTTCCTAACTGGGAGAAATCTATAATATAAGGCTAAATAATTTCTAGGGGTATTAACTAAGTATAACCTCTACCTCTTTGAGTTCTAAACTTTTCTATAGGGCCTTTTGAACTCGTCCAAGCCCTTTTCTTATTGCAATTCCATTAAGTCGTTTAATTAGCATAACGTTATAGAATTAATAAATATTACCATTCTTTATCCGTCTCTTTACCTCCTATTCGTCTAAAATGGTCCTTGGTATGCTAACGCTTTATCTAGGGACGTAAAGAAATTCTCCTACTAAGATCGCTATAAACTCTCCAGAGACGTTGCCATTGGACTAATTCTTAGACCCTAGGTTATAAAGTTAAACCAATCCCATTTAAAGCTTATAGCTTAACGTAGGTTTCCTTTTAATTATATACTAGTTATTAACGCTATTACATAGCGTTTCCTTAGGCTTAATGGAAAGAAACGCCCTATTTATTTATCCCTGGATCTTTAGTGCCTAAGACTAATTATCTCTAACTTCTGTATTATCTATAGGTAAGGGGATAGGGAATTAGAATTGATGGTACTCCCCTAAGGGATTATATATAAATTTGTGATTGGTGCTACGCAGTAGACAACTAAGCGTGCAATTTTGGCCAATTTCTAAAGGTAAAGCATGCCGTTTCTAGCCGATGGGAGGAGGTAACGAACTGTCCTAGGCTGAAGCTTAATTACTACTATAGTAATTGGTGACTGGGACGAGCGCGCCTAAGGAATAGGATATCTTCTGCCAATCTACCATTTTTGTTATGGAACAGAAGTTCTAGTTGTAATATAATAGAAAGAGATATTTAGCGGCAGCTTCCTATGCTAAAAAGTTTAATGGACCGTTCCATCTAGCCTAAGACTAGCTTAGGAGGTCTGTAAGAGGCTTACTATTAGCTATAGCCAGCGATATTCTATCTTTAAGAACACCCTTGGGCTGCTAAAGAAGGCTAATATTAAAACAAACTTCTAGAAGACTAAATATAAAACTATCTAGGAACGAGGCCTCTAACGCGCTAAGAATACCCGCGAAGGCGTTAAGAGAATTGCATAGGTATGTTAGTTCCCGTATAACAAACTCTTCTAAAAGGCCTTTAAAGTAGAACATATTAGGCTATTTATAGATTGCGAGTTTAGTTGTTCCTAAACCATAGAAGCTGTTATTATATAATATAGGTATTACAGTCCCTTCCTGCCAAGTGCTCTTCTGGTATTGGAATGTAACAATACCCCTATAAAAGACGAAAGATTGACGTGCAAATATTTGCTCCTAAAATGTCCACCCTTGCGCAGACTAGCGAGTATTCTCAACTGCCAGTTCATACACAACGCCGATTCTCGCCAAGACCTTGGTATAGCGGCTATAATACTTATAAAGCCCTAACTTATCTTAGTAAAGCCTATAACTTCTATCTCCTTCTGCAGCAATTATTATAAAGTGTGAATAATAATAAATGGAACCCATAGCCCGAAGTTAGCTATATTTCTCTAACTTGTCGTCTTAGATAATATAGTAGCGGTTAATCTAAAGATACCTTAGGCCTATAGATCTTGTGAAACTTATAGCTTATACTACCGTTTAAGGAATCCGAGAAATGTTAAAGTTAAAGAAGCCATTTTCCCGCATTCTAGGCAAAGTATTCTTTAAGCATTTCTATATATTGTATTAAGGATTAGGATCTGAAGCTCCCCAGATATAACTAAGCGCTATATACTTCTCTAGGGTTAATGTATAAACCAGACAGTCTTTCTATAAATTAATAAGGTAGATCGGCATAACGCCTATTATATTTAGGATATCTTCCAATTTATAACAGATCTTTGTATAGATGTTTTTATATAGCTATAGGCTTTTTTTGTAGAAGTTAATGCTTAAGTTAATATCCGGCTTAATGCTCTGGGGTAATATATTAGGTTCTTTAATATACGACCTCGGACCGTCTGGTGACAAATATAGAGCAATGCCCTTACTAAGGGTTACTCTGAGATAGCGTATAACTTTGGCCGGAGACACTATTAAGTGTACCTATATCATTTGCGAGTGAAGTCCTAATGCTAAGAGCATCTCCGAAATAACCTTGTATAATAGGCATTTTAAACTAAAGAGTATAGATACTGTAACGCTAGTGCCCTAGCTATCCCACTCTTCTATAACCGCTTGCGAGAAGGGACCTAGGCTATCTCTTAACAAACTAAGAATTTGCCGAATTCTCTAACATTCCACACACAGTAATTTCTGATAAAGTGTCAGTTTAATAATGAGCTGTATATATAGGAGCAGGCTGTAGATAAGCGTATTTACCTTTATATTCTTAGAGTTCTGACTCTATAATTCCTGCATAAGTTCGACGATAAGTTTTATATACAGGAGCAGGCTATAGATAAGTGTTTTACCTTTATATTCTCTATATTCTTAGAGTCCTTATAAACCTTAAAGGGCTATTTCCTTTCTATAGAGATATATTTAATATAAGTTAGGGTAAATACTTAAAGTCAGGATAGAAGTTCCTCTAGGTAAATGCTAGAAACTATTATACCCTACCCTCTTACTGGATCTATCGCTTGGCAAATACTATACCTTTAGCTGATAAGCTGAGAAAGGAAGCGGGGTTGGCCTTAGCGCTATATCTATGTTAACGTTTATCGCCTAACTATATTGGTATTAATTCTGTTATTAATAAGTCTTTAGCTAACAAATTCAGTGGGCTAAAGGTGTAGTTTGTGCGGCTAATCTATGGGGCATAAGTGGATTTGACAGGCCTAAAATGGCATGATCGCTGGACCATATATATTAGAATTTGGGTCGTGTAAGAGCCGCTTATGGCTTTCCAGGTGTAGAGCTTCTGAAGAAATCGCAGTTTGCCTACGCTAGTAGGGAGGGCAGCTAACCTACTCTAGCCACACCCTTATCAAAGTGGAGAAAAGCCTAAAGATAATGGGGAGTGGTGAATGGGACTGACAAGGAGAGGCTGATAAAAAGAGGCTGACGGAGAGGCTTAGCCATATATGGTGGAGCCAAGTACTGGAGCACGTCCCTTTGTTTATATCTTATATGCAAATCATTTGTCTTTTAGACGCTGGAGCCAATCAAACTATAGAACGAAGGTTAAGCAAGTCACGTGGGGATTATGGGAATATATTCGGAACGTAGGAACGTAGAAACGTGGGAACGTGGGGACGCGCGACATACCGACGTACTAACGTACCGACGTACTGACGTACCGACGTACTCAGCACTTGTAATGGTACTAGGGCAACGCTATCTACCATATTTAGCGGACCCTAACTCCTACTAACTAATCAGGATTTTCCATCCCCGGGATAGAAAATCGCCATTGGCTCGCTAACCACTAGCGCCTTGGCGCCCCCTTTGCATCTTATTAGTCTCTAATAGTCTTCTTCTTCTTCTCCTTAGCTTAGTATCTTTGTATAGTAGCAATCTACAAGCTTCGGTTTAGAGGCATTTATACGAGCCTATTATATCGATCTCCCTTATTAAGTCCTTCTTTATATTATATCTTATATATAGATCACAGTTCTAGTCTGTAGTAGAGAGCTCTATGTTCTTATAAAATCTTTAAAACTATAATGTCAATTTAGCCTAACTTTAGGACTAGTTTAATTTATCTATATTACTAACTAATTACTTAATATTCTATAGTTCTACCTTAAAACAAATCCCTTCTACTATATATAGACTTTGGTTTATCTAAAAGCAGCTATAATTGTTCCTTCCGCATTTTAAATATATGTAGTACACGCTCTGTATTTCTTAATCCTAACTTAGGAACCCAGGATTCCTTCTATATAACTTTATACTCTTTGCCTTATAGAGTAAGTCTTTCCTTAATAATATCCTCTATTTTCTACTTTTCCTTATCCCAAAGCTGAGGCGAATATAATGCAACACCTTCTTAGTAATATGCCATATATTTGTTAGCGGGTTGGTGGATAATAGGTATTATACCTAATATTAAGCAATCTTCCTTCTATTAGCTATTAAACTACTAGATATTAAAATCCTACCTAAGCTGCTATCGCTACTTGGATTATAGTAATCTTTAACAATCTTATTAAGGAAGTTATCTTTGCTTTAAGAACTATTTAGATCCAAGTCAGCGGCTGCTTTAGAGTGAATATAAGGTTAAGAATGTCTTTAAGAAAGCTTATTTTCTTCTAGGACAAGCTAAAGAGGTAGAAATTTTAGAATTCTTGGGGGATAAGGGGTTTTTGGGTAAGCCATTAAAGGTAGGTAACTTAAAGTGGAAGAAATACGTAAGTTAAGTAGACATTATAGAAGAAAGGGTTTTTATTTTTATTAGCATATTCTAAAAATATATTTCTATTTTTAAACTTATTTAGTATATAATTCAAAACGGAATAGTTTAGGGAGTAGCTAAATTAGAAAGGTAACTAATAAGATATATAGATTAACTTGGAATATAACTTGAAATGGAACTTATATAACCTAAAAATAAGTATATATTTAATATAAATGTAAATATTACTCTTACTCTGGGTCTGTACTTTAGGTTGTTAATTAAATATAAAACTAGTTCTCTTTCTATTACTACTCTTGCTGGCAAGTTGCAATATTAACCTTAAATTCTAAGTTGATGGAGATGTAGAGAATTTAATTGATGTTAAATTGAAATTTGAGCTAGTTGGAGCTATCTAATCTAATCCGTAGAGTAATCAGCCGGCGCTCTCTTAGATTAGCTAAACATTAATCGCAGCAGCTCTATCTGGAATGCTGGCGCTAGTTATTTCCTCTGCCGCATAGAGCGTTTTAACACTTATAAATACGCAAACTATCGCATTAGAAATCACCTCTTAGATGGTTGTGACCTCTTAAATAGCTACTTTGAAAGCTTAGATAACATCTAGAATATAGGCAATAGGACTAAGCGTTCCTAATACGCTAATTATACCAGCGAGTAGCCCGTCACTTATTGTTATAGCTTTAACTAGATACCTTTTACAAACGTCCTTAGCAAGCCAGCCTTCGGCTATATATTTAGTTTAAGTTAGAGCGTGTGGCGAATTGCTATTCTTGCCGAATAATCTTTCCGTAAACGTTGGAGATGTTCTAGAGTTTCAATTTCTTGTATTAAATTACACCTTAACACAATCAATATTTGAGTAGCCTTGTATGGCTATAAATTCATTTGATATAGATTTTATTCACTTTAATCTATTAAATTGTACCGATAATACCCTCTTTTTTTTTATCCAAAATACGAATCCCTAGTGGTTTTACTGTAAGCAATATATACCTATATCCCACTGTTCTACTGGGATAGTGTTTGTATTAAATCCCGGAAACTAAATGGAGTAGTTTATTTAAAATGCAGTAATGCCTGCATCTATACTACTAAGTTTAATTTCCACGACGCTAATAGCCTTATTAACTATAGCATCTCTATCTTTATTAAGCACTGTATTATTAGGATTACTAGTAAGTATATCTAGCTTAGGATCTGCTTTAGCTATATCCACTACCTTACCGTTTTCTACAGCCGCGTTATCTACCGCAGCATTACCAAATATAGTTAATTTTATATTATCCTTAGCAGGTATGTTTATCTCAGCGTCTAGTTCTATGGTATCTAATACTCTACTATCTACTAGCGCTACTAGTTTAGGCTCTATATTTAGTATATCTTCCGCCTTTCTCTCTTTAAGCATATCTCTGATTTCCGCTACAATTATTCTACGGAGTTAAAATTCCCTAATAATACCCTCTGTTACCAGCAAAGCAACAAAACATAGGGCATTACACTGGAGTACTGCTATTTTACTTATTGCAGCTATGTAGAAAATTGTCCGTATATTGTCCAAGTAGTTTATAACTATTTAACTTATTTAGAATTATATTAGTTATAGCTTAAGAATTAATTTTAGTAATAATAATCTGAATATTCGCGCTAAGCGATAATTATAATAATTTTTATTTATTACGTGATACTGCAACTTATATAAATACCGGCATAGTCCAGCCTTTAACTAGCTATGAGATAATGTTGTAAAATTATAAAGTAATTGACTATTATCTATTTCTTATAATGACATCTACTTAAAGGCAAACTGTATAATTAGTTAACCCTCCCTCTTCTAGTAATCCTCCCTTTAATCTAGCCTAGATTGTTCTAATTAGCCTACTATATTTTCTAGCCTATCTCCAAGTTTATGACAAAATGAAGCCGAAACTTAAAGCTTTAGATAATTTAAGCCTCTCTTGGCTACCAATAGATCTTAGCCTAGAAATTATAGAATATGTTTAGGGTTTACGGAGGCACGAGGTATATTAAGAGCGTGAAAAAGAATTTTGATGTTAGGAATTACGCTATAAAGAGGGTGACCACTATATTTAAGAAGAAGTTGATGTTAAGCTATAGAGCCAGTATAAAAGTCTATACAGCGAGGAATATAATAGTTTTAAGAGTTTTGTGGAAGAAACTGATATTTTAGTAATAATAGGTGATTTTGCGGATTGCGCCTATAACTAAAGACGATATCACTGGGAAACTAATATTATATAAGGCAATATTAATTCTAATAGCCTCCTGGAGGAGACCTCCTAAGATAAGTTATCTAGCTCTAACAATAACGGTATAACAGCGTGTTAATACTCTAAGGTATTAGTCTTTGCATATTTGTAATTCATTATGGGGCTTATAATACTGCAGATATTAAGGTTAAACTTCGATCTCGGTACGATTATGTATTATATTACAACCCTAAGCCGTTTTTACACTCTAGGAGAGACTTATTATTGTAGGATTTACGATTATAAGCCCTAGACTACTATTTGTTATCTAAGTACGCCAAATATCGCGTGTAACTACACGGAAAGATACTTTATAGATGGCTGCTTTAACACTGAATCTCCTAAGGCGCCTATGCATATATAAGCAAAGTTTCGCTACGCTTTATAGGTCCTTGAGCTAAAACTATATATTTACTTTACCTTGGCACTTCTAAGTCTCTCGATAGACTTATTAAGAAAATTATGGTCGTACCTCAAAAAATCTTGAGATTTAGACCCCTATTATATATATCACTTCAAATACAAGTTAGAACTTCGCAGTGAGTTACATATAGTAATAAATGGTACGTTTATTTCTATATTATTATAATAACGCTAAAATTGAGCTATAGGACTTAAAATAACTTTTTGGCTAAAGCCTTTACTTCCAATCTTAAACCCGGTGTAAAATAGTCTCTATAAAATAGCTTATGGAAGGCATCCAGTATGGAAGGTTAAAATTTATGGAGAGGAAGATTCTCCCTAATTTGTAGTTAAACTATCTTACTTTGGCCCTTTTACTGTTATAGTATCCCATAGAAGGTTCTAATTATTATTATTATTAAAATTCTCTAATATAATCTCTCTAAATCTATTTGGTTAAATATAATCTTAGCCACCCTCTTTCTTATACTATTATGCTTTGGCGATTTGCTCTATTCCTTGTTTTAATTAGTAATATAACTGGTCTAGTTAGTTATAAATTTGACCTCTATGACCAACTAATAGCCTATTTAAAGCTCTAAACTAGTTCGCGAATTAGTTCAACCGGTTTAACCAGATGATATTTGATATATTATAAGGCTTAGTATAGTATTGAGTTGCGATTAATTGTTGATAATGATATATTTGACAGTGTCTTCCTTATCGCCCTTATCTTCCTTCTGGCTCTTATTGCCCTTATTACTCTACCCTTCCTGCGTACCTCCTTTTTATGTACCTCCTTTACCAGCTTCCTAATCTATATTGCCCTATATATTAAAATCCTTTTTAGCAGCAGCTTTAGTAGTAGCTTTGGTAGTAGCCTCTTCCTTATATAAATCACTAATGTTAGGATTGACGCCTTACTCAAAGGCCTTCGGATTTAGGCGCCCGTACTAAGATTTTAAGCACTCGTTTGCTTTAATAATTAACTGGTTAAAGCAATAAAGGCCTCCATTGAATTGGCGATAGGGAGAAATAAGGGCAATAAGGATAAAGCAGTAATATTAGCAAATAAGCCCGCAACGATATTACGTAATAAGGCTTGTAGGAGAAACCTCTTAGTAATAAATCTAACCAATTAAATAACTTTGACCGTGTGGTCGAAGTTCCTTAAAATCTCTTTAACCACCTATATAGAAGATAAGCAGTATATAGAGCTTTAGCTCTATAACCTGCCAAATTAACAAGTAAGGCGACGCGAGAAGGAGGCAACGCGTAGAAATGGGCGACGTATAACACTAAGCTTAACTCTTAAAATAGTATCTGGAAATAAGGTGGTAGATCTTGACTATTTAGTGGCCTTGGCTTCTATATGTGGTGTGCGCTCTTACCTAAATCATTACCGTTAAAGGCCTATACTAACTCTACTGGTTTAGCTGGTTAACCGGTTAATTATAGAGCTTTGGAACTAACTAGCTGGAAGCCAACCAAAGCTCTAAACTAGTTGCGATTTTGAAGCATTTCTAACTAACCAACTAATAAGCGAACTAGACTAGTTACATCACTAGTTCTGATCTCTTTGTAGTAGCTTTTGTTTATTTAACGACTTTATCTTTCTCGTTAAGCTTTTGTTTAACTATTTTTAATTTAGGTTTAGTCTGTAGATAAAAGTTCTTTAACTATAACCTAGTTCTAGACTGGTTATTCTGTAGAGTACAGAGATATATCTAACAGTAGGACCCTTTAGGCTTGATAATAGGTCTAGGAAGGCTCTGAGCATAATCTATATTGGCTGCGATTTGAGTAAAGCAAGCAGTGTTAATAAAGGAGAAATTTGTAAAATCCTCTATTGTCTAAAATAAGTTCGCTTAATCTATGGTAAAACAATCCTAAAATTTCTAGGTCTATGTGGGGCCCAATTTATCCCGCCGAATATAGTGGACCATCTCGGCAGTTGCGCTAGTAGCGACTAAGATAAGCTTAGTAATTAAGAACACTTATATCTATTAAAGGCTCACACCACCTAATCTAGTCCCCGATCCTCCCCTAATAATATCTTTATAAATTTACGCTGCCCTAATTAGTCTGTGGAAAGACTAGTACTATCTAATCTTTATTTAGTATCCAGATAATGCCTATATAATAGCTACGCCGCCTTAAGTTTAGGTAAGTGGGTTAAACAGAATATACACCATTCTATCTTATAGGGCTCCCCAGCTGGACGCTATATAAATTACTGGGGCAGGCAGAGCTAGTTACTTTTTGCCTATTTAAGCTATGGTAAGATTTATCACTACCTAGTCCAGCTTTAGAGCGGTGAGCGGCTCTAGTAGATTTACTTTATAGCTATTCTTTCTAACTTTCTACCACTACTAGCTAATTACTAGACTTATGTAAGTATTACTAAAAGCAAATCACCCTTTACTAATCTAAAGTGTACTTTAAAAGACAATTATTATAAGCTTAGATAAACGTTTAATGCCTAGGTTTTATGCACCGCTTAAGGCTTTAGAAGGCCTAGATCAATTAATGGTATATTAACTTCGGGAACTCCTAGCTTTATATAGGTTATAATAATATACCTCTAATAGTTTTTTCCCCTATAGCCTTCTATACCTGAAATAGTATTAATAAACCATTTCTTAAGGCCAAAAAGCCAAATAATTAGAAAAGGTAGGTAGGCAATAGCGAAGAATAAACGGAGTATTGGCTTAATATTGTTGGATAGGTCTTGTACTTTAATATTTTAAAAACCTATATCCTCTAGCATTTGCGGTAGGACTCCCTCCTCGAATTTCCTATTTGCTGGCATAGATGCGAAAGTATTAATTTTATTTATAGCATCTTTAAGGTATTTAGGCGCTTTACTAAATTTAAAATCGTATTTATGTAATACAACGGACCCCTCTGGTTTAAGGACTTGGTAAAACTTATATAAGACTTGTCCTGGATCTGTTATATGCATAAGAGTCTCTATAGTATAAACTCTGTCAATTAAATTGTTCTGGAGGCCGTCTAGATAATGATAGTCCATCTTTTAGGTAGATACTTGCTATTCAAAGTTTTCTGCCTTAATATTTCTATTCGCCTTAGTAAGGTAATGGTTAACGACGTTAATTCCAAAAACGCGTAACCCTTTCTTTGCCATATATATTGCAACGTGTCCTACTCTATATCCTACGTTAAGTACTATAGCTCCAGCGCTAAGATTTAGGGAGTTAAATAGATGGTCTTTTATTGCCCTAAGGGCCCTAGTAATTGGAAACGGCCATTTAGCTTCTGCTAGATAATAGCCATAGTAACGTATTTCGCCGAGTATAAGTTTATAGCCTATTCAAGATTTAAGAGAATTGTAATAGCTTTATAGGGAGTAGTTAGGTTTGATAAATAGGTTGCTATTATTAATATCCGCTATAATGGAATTGAGATGGAAATATGGTTTTCTAATATATAATTTGGTAGTCCTATTTTTGGGTTCGCCTTATAAAACACAATTAGAGAAAGCTAGGGAAGAGTTAAAGAGGACCCCTTTACTTATTTTAGAAGACTAATTTTAGAAGACTTAATTATAGGCATCTTTTAGCAAGGTAGGGGTTCCAATAACGGCGTAATTAATAAGTAGTCTTGGTAAAAGGCATCCAGAAAGACACTGGTAATGACCATATTAACTTAAGCCTCATCCGTAAGGCCAGTAAAAAGCATTAGAAAGAATAACAAGGAGGAATTAAAAAATAAAAATTTATGGAAATGGCGATAGGCTTAAGGAGCTCTTTTATATAGATATTTAAAGGCGAAGATCCGTGGAATTGGAAATAGTGGGCTGACTGTCTCTCCGTTAAGACACTAATGCTAGATACTAGAGCTCTAGATTAGGTAGCTGGTTGATTGTTAAGTATAGCACGGGAAGTAAAACCTTTACACGTTAGTAGTAGAGATTTATTATAAATTTGTAGGCCGTCTGTCCGTTTTTTTTCACGCCGCTCCGTACTATTGACTGTGCCGCAGAAAAAGGGGTCAGTATAGGGTATATATTAGAAGCGCCCCGCTACTGCTAGGCCTAGTGGAATTTGTAACCTATACCCTTATCTACGCTTAGTTTAGCCATTCTATCCAATCTTTATATTAATAAATAAGAACTAGACGCTCTTACTTCGCCCTAATAATAAGCACTACTAACTATGAATAGTGCAGCCATTACATACTTTTACACGTGCGAGGAATAACCCATCTTAAATCTTTTGGGTCTACTATAGAACTTATTAGAATATTAGCCAGACCTCCAATATTAGCAATAGTAAACAGCATATGAGAATCGGCTTCTAGCAGAGCAAGACAACAAAATCTTAAGTAAGAGTTATATACCATAAGAGGTTCCTTAGCCCTTAGCCTATTAGAACCCTCTAGCATACGCTATTTAGTAAAACCCATAATACCCAAATTCTAAAGAGGATATAACTACTAACATATATAGATTTCCTCTAGGGATGTATTGACTGGATATATAAAAAGCTGCATAGGCTTCTGCCGTGGGTTAGTATTATCTTAGCAAAGATTAAGGTCAATTAGTAGGATATTTAAATGTCTTAGTGACCATAACATAAATCAAGCCAGATCCATCGCTAGAACTTATTAATAAAGGAAGTTATTCCTTACCTAATATGCCACAGAGGCGGAGGAACCCATAGGAAAGCGGTGCTGCAATTTATTATTTTTAGTAGGCACTTTTAATTAAGTAATATGAACAGTTACCTAAGCTTGAAGCTGTTGAGGCTGAGCCCTTATACGTTAATGTAAAGCAGTATAATCGGATTTTGGTAAGATGTAAAACTTGTATACAATTTGATAGTATGTTTTGGAAAGAACGAAAGCTATATTAGTATGAATCCCAATATAAGCATGTGACGAGATGACTATATGGTTCTTGTGGACGGTTCCTAACTGCTAAAGAAATTGCGGTTTCTTCTAGCAGCGGAGGCACTGAGGGTGATTTATAGATATAAACTGCGTAATACACCACTATGTCTTGCGTAAAGACGTCCTAGTATATAGAGACCCACTTCTATTAGCCTAGGTAATAAAATGAGTTCTTATATAACTACACTTAACACCTAAAGTGGCTACAAAATACTGTCTACTTTAAGAGAAACGTATATAATATACATAAGGTGTTTCACTAGCTTTAATAGGGGCTATACTTACTTTAAGAGAAGTTACTACGCGTAAACTAAATATGATGGTGCTAGGGCGCGTTACCTGCCAAATTATACTAAATGCTACTATATTCTGCCACACCCTACGATTGGCTAGGCGCTTGGCGGTTATCTCTATATATTTGTTTACATCGGTCCTAGCGACCCCTTTCCTTCTCCTTAGCTTAGTATCTTCGTAATACAGCATTTGTTTAAGATTCGGTTTAGAGGCATTTGTTTAAGCTATAACACTAAATCAGCCATCTAAGCTATAAGGGCTAATAGAAAATGGCCACCGTTATATTTAGTTCTTCTTCTCCTTTTTAAAGTCTTTGGGCGTAAGCTTTGTAGGCACTAGATATATTTAACTCTATACTTAGTTAGAAGATATCTTTAGATAAAGGTCGTTAATGTATAAGCTATTCTATAGTTAGTGGCTATGATGGCTGCTCTATAAACATGTAAAAGTACCATTTATTTTGCATGTTTAGAATACAGAATACTTTTGCCTTAGCTATAGATCGTAACTTGTTTGCTTTTTTGAAAAGGGTCTTTGTTCTTTTTTATAATATCTCTTATTTTTGCTTTGCTTTGGCTCCTTGAGCTTTTATATTAGAGTTTTATATTTATGATAAATCTAAAATAGTTTTAGATATACTACTAGAACACCTAACTCTACTCTTATTACCTATCTTCAAGTTAGTAGAATTAGTAGAATCCATAATGCTAGTAAAATTAAGGAAATTAACTATTATTATAAAAAAAACCTAAGTCTACTATTTATAAAACTTAAGTCTACTATTTATAGGACTTAAGTCTACTATTTATAATTTTAATAGCTAGTATGTTTATTAAAATATATATAAAGAAAGTTCTAAATACTTTAAAGTATATTTAATTGCTTGTTATAATTTTTACTCTTCTATATTCTAATAAAGCAAAATCAAATTAAATTATATATTTCTTAACTATTTTACAGGTTATTCTATTGGAAGAATAAATAAGTATTAATAAGTTCAACTTTAAGGAACTATAACACTAGAAAAGAGAAGGAGTTTGACTCGCTTAGCTAGTGCTTAACACTATATAATAATAATAGCGAGCTTAGGATTCTGCTTAAAATATTAGATTCTAGGCAATATATTTTTAAGCCGAAGTAGCTGCTAGCTAAGAGAGAGTAACATAGTATAAGTAGACAAGGGGTTCTTAAGGAAAGGAAATTGTTGTATAGCCTAATTAAATAGAACTTCTTATTACGGCGCTAGTGGAAAACGGTGGATTGTGGTAGTGGATTGTGGTGGATAATTGCAGACAGTTTCTTACTGTTCCAGACAGTTGTAGTTACGTGACCAGACAATTGTATAAAACCTTAAGCGGCGCTACCCTTCTTCTCTTTTCTTTTTCTCTAGCTTTGGATCCTTGTTTATAGACTACCAATTATATAGGCTTGCGCGTCCCTCCTGCTGTGCTCGTGCCTCAATTAACTAAGTCGCTAATACTTCTATTGGCTGAGATCTTGTCCAGTATATTAGCGACTTAGTTAATCGAGGCACGACCACGGTAAGATGGACGCGCAAGTCTATATAATTGGATTGTCTATAAACGAGGATCCAGAGCTAGAGAAAGGAAAGGAGAAGAATAGTAGCGCCGCTTGAAGTTTTATGCGGTCCCCAAGTTACGTAAGCTTACGTGACTCTGCGTCTACTATAATGTCCACCGTTTTCCACCAGCGCCGTAACACAGTAAATATACTTGATTAATCTTAGCTTAATTCTCTAGAGCTATTTAAATCGATCTATAGATGTCTACCTATACTACCTACTTAATAATAGAGTAATACTTGCGAATAGTACTATACAAAAACTAAGACAAGATACCCCTATATAAAATACCTCTATATCTCCCTTTTCTACTTTAATATTAGGTTATAAGCGTCCATAGGCTTGTTACAGCAGCAGTGGTTCCCAAGGAGGTCAAAAAGTAAGGTAGTAGAGTGCTATAGGTAACTTATAGGCGCCTTATAGGCGCTATATAGGCGAGTCCCAAAAGGCGGGGAGATAGTTTACGGGGTTTTCTTAAATAGAGTTTTCTCCCTATATATATATAAGGAGTAGTCCGCGTGGGCCTAGTAGGGATCCATATCGGACGTTAAGCAAAGAAGAATAATAATAATATTAGGTTGTAATAAGTAAGTAGTGGAGTATATTGGTTTTAAAATAAAATAGTAAGGAAATATAGAAATTATATAAAAAACACTTCTATATGCAATATACATAGGAATAAGAAATGGATTCCATAGATTAATACCGCATTATAAAATAGAAAGTAAGAGTGCTAAAATACACTATAAGAAAAATGCGAGTATAGTACTAATAATTAAGCAACCTGCAGCTGTTTTATAAAGAAGTACTGTAACGGAACCTTATAGGAAGTACTATAGTGGGTTCGTTAATAGGCTAGGTGTATAGATATTTAAACAAGTTAACAATATAATAGTAACAAGTATAACTAGTATAGAGTGGTTGCCTAATAGATTAACTCTAATTATATTCTAAGATTTACTACAAGGAGAGAGACTATCTAAGGTAGGGACTATGGTCCTTTAAATATATAATCCAACTCCTATAAATATACTAAGTACGTCGGTACGTCAGTACGTTGGTATGTCCCTTATATTCCCACGTTCCCACATTCCCACGTTCCAAACTAGTCTCGTAACGTTATATAACTCGGCTACCCCTTGTCCTATGGTTTGACTAGTTCTAGCAACTCCCGCGCTTCCACTACTAGTCTATTTATATCTCTTTCCAGTAGTCGTACTACTGCTAATATAGTGTCCGTAATAAGTATAGCTAAAGCGTTATCTAAAGAAATAAGTTGGGTTATAGGATGAGAAGTTAATAAGCTACTTAATAGTGAAGAAATTTGAATAGGAAGTGGATTACAATATATAGCATTTATATAACTTATACAAAAGTATCTTATTCCAATTGTTATATTCTTTAGACTTTTAGACTTATACTCTAAAGATAAAAACTAAAGGCTAGATTAGTAAAATTACTTATTAGACTTTGTTTTACTAACATATAAAGTAAGAACTCCTTTAGTTATTCTTTCTTTACTAGAAATAACTAGAAAAAAAAGTATTCCTAGTCCTATACCAGCGCATCCCATAGCTATATACGCTACTTTTTTATATACTTGATTAAAATTTATATCTAATAGACAAGATCGAGGAACTAGAAGCTGTTTTTAATAGGTACTAGTGGATTTAGGGAGATACTCTTGTCTATAGTCGTTTTATTAGGATTTAACTAATATTAAGTGTAAAAACGCAGAGTTACTGTAGGCTAGAAATATATTCTACGCACAGGATATAACGTGAAGAAGGAGAGGCAAGGAAAGAGGTGGTTATATTAGGGGTAAAGCTTTGTGGGTAGTTATATGGAGGCTTTAAAGGCTCAATCTATATTGTAATAGTAAGCGTCCAAATGCTCTTTTGCTTTGAATAAGGGGATAAGGAATTCTTAAAAAGGAGTAGTTACTAAAGAGTAGCTGTTTAGAAAAGGGTGCTCGCATTTAGTCTGCTTAATATACCTTCCTATAACCTTGTCTAATATCTCCAGTCCTTAGGTTTAATAGGTTTTAGCTCTTTTAGCCTACCTATATTTTAATTAGCCTTCTAATTACTTATTTCCCGTGCGTTTTCTATACCGTGTCCTATTTATAAAGACCTAATTAGAAACGCAATTGGAATAGCTTTGCTTTAGTTTATTTACTAAAGAGAGGTTACTATTTAGGATTTTTTTAGAGTATTTTAAATCCTAAAATTATATTTAGAAGGTTCTAATTTGGTTATATGCGGTCGTCTATAACTAGTCCTACCTCTTCTATTAAAGACATAGAATACAAGTTTTTGTAGTAGCTATAAAAAGTAATTACTATTAAATAGTCCATTTCCTAACGTCTCTAGTTATATCAATTTGTCGCCCAGCAAATCCACAAGATAAAGATTACCGGATAGCTTAGTACTTCGAGAAACATCTACGTTATTGTTACTACTGCGATGCCCGGTACGGAGTCCTATATATAGATGGCCTACGCTATATAAGGATTCTTCGTAACTATATTTGTTATAATAAAACTACTATCTATAAAACTATCCGTCTTAAGTTCCTATATAAGTTTAAGGTTCTACAGGCAGTAGTTCTTAGCCCGTCCAAATATTATGGCCTAAGAGAGAGAGTAAGTGGAAGTTTTACTAGATATACTAAGGATTAGGAGTATAAAGTTAAAGTATTTCTTTAATAGCAGCCCTTCTATATAATTTGTAGACTAGTTTTTATATAACAGTGCAGTGTGGGTATTAAATAAGCAACTTTATTGTAAATCTATGGAAATTAAGTAAACTAAATACATAAAAGGAGACCCGGAACTCCGTAGTCTATGACTTAATATTTAACCGTATCCAAGACATATAAGGGTAGCGTTAATTGTATCTTGGAGCCTCTTAGGCGACGATTTTATGTCTCAGCGTAGTGCTGGTGAACTGTTACATTTTACTATATAAAGTTAGATTTAGGAGGAGGGAACTAATAGAAAATTTTAGCTCTTTATCTCGCGCTAAACGATTTATAATTTTTTTAGAGGACTCTGCCCGTATGCAATGCATCTACTTTATAGAACTCTGCAAGCTAGGGTGGCGGAGGAGTAATAATTGCATGCTCTGCACCTGCGTAGAGGTAGAGAATTTTGTAAGTAGCTTAGTGAGGAGCTTTGTGGACAAAGCTCTAGGGCAAACCATGCACGGAGCTCTGCGTAAATGGAGCACGCGGTACGCCCGGGGGGTTAGGGGGCCTAAGGAGGTCTTCCCTCTATATACTATAAGGCTCTGTCTAGAGCTTATATACAACTAGTATAGGGGTTTTACATTGACTACCTTCTATCCTATTCTTCTTAAGTGCTTAGACGAATATGATTTATCAACTAACGCACTTATATTGTCTTCCCTTTAAGAATGAACTCGATGTAACAGGTAAGATATTTGTAACGCTTTTCTCTCTCGCTTTAAAGCTTAGCAACCTTCTTTTTAAGCTTCTCTACTAAATCTAGAACTTTAATATAATCCCTTTTAAACTTCGCTCTTATAGACCCAACCTACTGCCCCAGATTATTCTGCTCACTAATAGAAAGTCTTATTTCCTTTTCTAGTTCTAGATTAAAGATACGGCGCTCCATACTAAGGTAGTCTTCCGTGCGCTAGATATTATCTTTTTTTATCTTTTATATATTTTTTCTTATTTCCAGAAGTTGATTTCGAATAGGGCTGGTATCTATATTTGGCGTATTTATGTTAAGAGGCGATTTGGTTGACATAACTTTTGTAATAGCACTAGAATATAACATTTTAAAGATATAAAAAGTAGAGAATGGAATTGGTTCTTTTTTAAATAAAAAAAAGCCTGTAAATACTTAGCTTTAAAGCTTTTTAATAAACTAAAAATAAAAATTATATATATATATATATATAATATTTATTTATAATTAGTACAAAACTCTAACTGTTTTGATCTATTAGCGACTTAGTCAATCGAGGCATGAGTACGGCAAGAGGGTCGCGCAAGCCTATATAATTAGATTGTTTATAAATGAGGATCTAAAGCTAAAGAAAGAAAACAAGAAGAACGGAAATACCGCTTAAAGTTATATACAATCTAATAGTCACGTGACGGCAGTTTGCGGCAATTTGCCAGTGCCGTAACATTACCCCCCCCTCCGGAAAAGCCTGCCCTTAGGCTTTATATATCCGTATTACCCCCGCGGGGCATTCTTATCTTTATGCTCTACTGGTAATTTGTCGTCTTTGCTATACTAGCAATCCATCCACTTATCTAAGTACTTTAGCGGTCTAGGTTCGTTAGGATAACAGCTGTAAAACTCTTGTAACTTATAGGGGCTACCTATAAAATTCCATGCGGGGTACTAGGTAGGGTCTGGATTATATCCTTTCCAACTTACGCGGTACTTTAGTATTCCTTATACGAGTTTACAGGCTAGTATTTCTTCAATTTCCCATTCATTGTCGCCATTAACTTAAATCGGCAGTGGAGGCTTATTCTTTTGTCCAGGTAGTGGGTTATTTGCAGCTTTCTATAGCTTATCTGGTGAGAAAACAGGGTGGACTTTAATTAAGTCTGGGAGTTCGACCTTGTATAAGTTGCCTTCTTTATTAAGGATCTTATACGGTCCTGCTATTTTATAGTCTAGCTTACGGCTAGGCTGTTCTGTCTTTTAGTTCTTTGTTGTAACCCAGACCTTATCGCCTTTGGTAAAGTTGGGCTCGCGCCTATATTTATTTGCTTGCTGTTCCATTGATTTCTAGGCCTTCTCTAGGTTCTTATAGGCTACCGTCTATACTTCTTCCAAGCGTCTAGCATACTGCTGTGCTTCCTTATAAGATAGTTTCTCGCGTACGGTCTATAGTCCTTCTAGTCTCTCCCAGTCGAAGCTTATATAGGGTAAGTATCCCATTTCTAGCTGGATAGGTGCAAACCCTATTAAGTTATGGGGTAGGGTTGCCTGGGCGTAGTCTATTATAGGTAGTAGTTCGCCCTAGTTGTCCTAAAAGTAGTTAATAAAGGGCCGGAGTCTCTGGTCTAAGTATTGATTTACGATTTCCGTCTAACCGTCTGTCTGGGGGTGGTATGCCGTAGAGAGCTTTAGCCTAATACCTAGGATCCAGGTGAACTCGTTCTAGAAGGCTAATATAAACTGCGGCCTGTGATCGGATACGATAGTATCTGGTGGTCCGTAAATTCGGTAGACGTAGTGGATATACAGTTAGGCCGCCTCCTTAGCGTCAATATTCTTGTGACAGGGAATCGAGAACGGGCGCTTACCAAAGTGGTTGACTAGAATTATAACCATATTATATCCGTCGCGGTCTATAGGTAACTCGTGGAAATCTATAAAGATATGCTGCTAGGGGCGTTCTGGTATTGGGAGTGGCTTTAATAGCCCTAGGGTCTTATCTTGTGGAATTGTAGACCTACGGCAGTCGTCGCAGTTCTGTATATAGCGGTTAATATCCGTAACTATTCCGGGCTAGTAGTAGCGGTCGCCAATGATTCTGCGGGTCTTATTTTTTCTGGGGTGTGCCGTAGAAACCTAAGTATGTGCTTTGGCGATAAGTCAAGTCCGTAAATTCTGTTTCTTTGCCACTACTAGCCGTTCCTAGTGCTTAAGCAGTCCGTTTTTAAGGGACCATGGGCTAGTAGCATCCTTTACCTTTTCGCGGTACTCCTGTAGAGAAGGGGCCGTGCGGTTTGCCTGCAGTAGTTCATTGATAAGGTTAAGTTCCGTGGAGTTGACGGGACATATCTTAGCGTCTAAAGGGTCTGTATTTCGTTCTGCCTATATCTGGGGGTCGAGGTGCTCTGGTCGTAGTAGTGTCTGGGTCTATAATAAGATCTTTATAGCTGCCTGGTTACCTAGGTCCTGTTCACGTCTTATAAGAGTATCCGCACGGTTTGTAGCGCCAGGTTTATACATAATCAAGAAGTTAAACTGAGATAGGATATCCGCCTAGCGTGCCTGCTGGGCCGTAAGGGCCTTGGTTGTTATGAAGTATTCTAGGGCCTTATGATCTAAAACTACCTTAATGGGCTTAGGGGTCCCCTCTAGCTATGCACGCCAGTGCTAAAAGCTAGAGATAATAGCCAGCATTTCTTTATCATGGATGTGGTAGTTCAGCTCGGCATCTATCATAGTCTTCGAATAGTATGCAATAGGGTGCTATTCTCCGTCTGGTTGCTTCTGAGAGAAAACACCAGCTATTGCGCCGTCTAAGGCATCAGTTTCTAGTATCAAGGGCCGTTCTAGGTCAAAGTAGGTAAGTAGGGGAGCCGATACCAGCCGTTTTTTAAGCTTATTAAAGGCCTGCATATATATGGCGTCAAAGTGGAATGGCTGGTCCTTCCTAGTAAGGCGGTTAAGAGGCCGGGCGATCCTGCTGTAGTTCTTAATAAAGTGTTGGTAGAAGTTACAGAAACCTAAAAATGATTGCACCCCCTTTACGGTCCGTGGGGGTGTCCACTGGTCGATTGCGGCCGTTTTCTCTAGGTCGGCCTTAATTCCGTCTATACTAATAATAAAACCTAGGTACTTTGTACGCTTGACACTGAATTTCGATTTCCTAATATCGGCCTGGAGACCGGCCTCGCGGAGCCGTTGTAGGACTTTATAGACATGCTCCTCGTGTTCTAACTCATTCTTGGAGTAGATCATAATGTCATCCAGGTAGGCCGTATAGAAGTCGTTAAGGTAGTTAAAGAGTATATCATTTATATATCGCTGGTACGTAGCCGGTCCATTAGTTAGTCTAAAAGGAAGTACTTTGTATTTATATGTTCCGTAACGGGTCTGAAATATAGTAAGATCTTCTAATCTAGGGTCTATCCTAATTTGGTAAAAAGCCTAACGGATATTAAGCTTAGTAAAGACCTTAGCTCTACTTATTCGGGCTAAAGTCTTATTAAGTAAGGGCAGTGGATAGCGGTCCTTGCGGGTTATATTATTAAGTTTATAGTAGTTAATGCAGAAACGAAGTCCTCCATTTGGTTTTTTAGCAAAAAGAATAGGCGAGTTAAAAGGGGCTTAACTAGGCTCAATAAAGCCCTTATTTAGGTTATTAATAAGGTACTACTTTATAGCTTGCAATTCGGCAGTCGACTGCTAATAAAGGGGGCTATAACCAAGGGTGTCTTCCTTGTCTGGCTCAATCTCAATCTTATAGTCGTATGGTTGGTGAGGTAAAAGCATATCAGACACTGCCTTGGAGAATACGTCCTTGAATTTCTGGTGTTGACGGGGCAGTTTCTGTTCTACTAGTTCCTTATCTATAGGCTCACTTTCCTGTCCGCTAAGCTCGCTCTTCTTTTCCTCAATTAATCGATTAATTTCATACAAGCTGGTGGTAAAGGTAATAGTGTTAGGTTGGACCAAGTTCCAATAGAATCCTACGGCGCCGATATAGCAGATATTAACTGGGGGAAGGTCCATAGGTTTCTTTACGGACTTTTATCGGGCCGTATTTTGCGGGATAGGGTTTGTAGTCTTTTTTAGCTCACATTCCATTTTCCGTAAGTTGTCCTTCCGGTCTATTAGTTTAGTATGGCGTCTGGTATTCCTGGCCTTCCTTTATAACTGCGTAGGGCCTAAGTTCTCCGTGGGGGACTTGGCTAGGTTACTACTGGTTTCCTAGGTCTCTGGTACGGGTGGCGTAGCATAAGTAGTCTAGGGGCGGCTTAGTATATAGACCCGTTGCGGATTAAGCTGTACGTCTTTCTTAAAGGCCTGGTCCCTACGCATAGCATTGGCCTAGTAAACGGTATCTATCTATAGGCGCATAAGGTTTTCTATTATAATGCTGATTTCCCTTATAAAAGAAGGTGTTGGGGGTAGGGTTTCGGGCCAGATAAGCCGTCTACTCCGTACATTAAGCTATAAGCCTAGATAGGCTAGCTATTTTCTTCCTAAGATTATATCGTGGCTTCCTAGGTCTATAATAAGAAAGGGGACGTTATACTGCCTTCGTCCATTGACACGAAGGTGGATCCGTAAGATAGTTATAATAGGTGGTCCTATCCGTCCATTGTACCCGCGGATAGGGACTGGTTTGGGCAGTTCTTTAAGGGGTGCATTTAAAAAGTCAGCCAGCTTTACAGCGCACTAGGTGTCTATTAAGGCAAAGGCATTTGCTCCAGAGTCAGCTAAAGCAGAGGTTAAAACTTGATATCCATTACAAAATAAAGTATAAGGGATAGTGCAGCTTCTTCCACCAACTAGCTAACCCAGATTAATATGTAATATGTCAATTCCTTTTAACCCTAGAGAGGAGTCTTTCTCTAAGGTTCCTCTTTTTCCAACTCCTTGCTGTCCTCCTGGATTAACAGAACTTCATCCGTTTTTGCCTTTATTGGGCAGTCCTTAGCGAAGTGGTCCTTCTGGCCGTATAAGAAGCAAGCTCCTTGATTACTAAGGGCCTGTCTATAGGGGTCACTATACGTCGGCTAAGTATGCGCCGGACCCGCGGTAGGGCTAGCTGCGCGGCTAGCTGCTGAACTGACGGCGGGCTATGCGGCTGGTGCTATAGGAGTTGCCGGTCGTGCTAGGGCACTGCGGGCCGTTCTCGTAGCGCTTGTAGTCTGGTTTGAAGAGTTTCTGGCTTTGTACTGCTTGGCTCGTGCCTTAATTCGACGGAGGCCTTGATTAATAGCCAGGCAGTGGTCCGTAAATACCTTTAGTGTCTGTACCGTAGTAAAAACTGGCAGTACGGCACGCTGTAGGTCTAGGGTAAGCTTGTCAAAGAGGTCTGGCATTAGGTCTTTATAGGGAATTCGGGCTTGGCCGGCTAGGTGCAGAAAGCGGGTCTAGAAAGCTAAAAAGGTCTCCATTATTTTCATATTAAGGGCCTTATAATCAAGGCGGGCGTTCTATGTCTTAAAGGGGTCCTTATAAATGGAAGACAGGTGGTCAATTATCTCTTCTCTAGAGAGGAAGGGGTCTGCCGAGTCCTGGGCGTATTGTGGACGTAGATGCGTCTATACGTCCCCGCCAGTACGGCCGAAGACATAGGCCATCTTAGCTTAAGTAGTAGGGAAGTGGTCCGCATTGACCTCAAGCTTGTCTTGCAGTTAAAGCTTCCAATTATTAAACGTAGGGTCAGTTCTGTCTATAAGCAAAGGAGGGTCCGCAACCTTTATAGATCGCGACAATGCTAATACTGTGCGTTAGGCTAGGGTCTTAAGGACTATAGTAAGTCTTTAGGTGTCTAATAACTCTTCGCTAGGTATAGGGGTGTCTCTAGTTTTAAGCAGCTCTCAAAGCCGCTCGATTTCGGCATTGGCTGCTGCGAGTTCTTCCTGGGGGGTCGAGACGGTAACTGTTTCACTATTGGAGGTATTTGCGGGTCCTATAGCGGCTTTGCCGGCTACTGTATTTCTTGGCATGGTGGTAGGGGTTTTGGGTAATTTTTGGTGTTTATTTATTTTCTAGGGGTTCTGGTCTGTGCGTGTCCTATTCTTAGGTTTCGCGTTCTGTTTATGTTCTTTTGGTTCTATCCTGTCCTTGTGGTCCTAGTGATGTCCTTAGGGTCCTATTCTGTGTCCTTATAGATATATTTGAGTTCCTTCTTAGGAAGAAAGAGTGGTAGAAAGAGCTTTGGATAATGTTAGCGACTTAGTCAATTGAGGCACGAGCACGGCAAGAGGGTCGCGCAAGCCTGTATAATTGGATTGTCTATAAACGAGGATCCAAAGCTAAAGAAAGGAAATAAGAAGAACGGAAGTACCGCTTAAAGTTATATACAATCTAATGGTCACGTAACGGCAGTTTGCGGCAATTTGCCAGTGCCGTAATATGATTTAAGTTTTGAAATGTAATCTAGCGCCTATAACGGCTCGTATAAACGCCTCTAAGGTAAAGCTTGTGGATTGCTATCCCTTATACTAATATTTTGCGTCCTTAGAGCTGTGCTCCAAGGACGCAAAATATTGGTGCAAGGGATAATACAAAGATACTAAGCTAAGGAGAAGAAGAAGAAAAAGGAGAAGGTTATTAGAGGTAGTGTTATAGCTTAAACAAATGCCTCTAAGGTAAAGCTTAAACGAATGCTGTATTATATATTGGCTACGGAAGTAGCTATTGGCCTAAATCGGATATGCTTTAGATTGTCTTATAATTGTCTTTACTACCTAGTACCCTATGTAAGACTACCCTAGTGCTTACCCTCGTATTTTATATGTCTTAGTAGATATCTCTATTACCTAAACCTCCCTCCTTTTCTATTCTAGCAACTTCCTCGTGTATATAAAGATCCTCAAGAGCCACCTTAAATAAGATAGATCACTTATATAATTCTATATCTCTACCTACTAGCTAGCTAATGTCATTTGCTTAATACCTGCCTGGCTAAAATTACAAAGATACTAAGCTAAGAGAAGGAAAAGGGGTGTCCTAGGGCCGATATAAACAAATATATAAGCTAGCCGCCAAGGCGCTAGTTGGCAGAATATGGCAGTATTACAGCAGAATTTAGCAGGTAACGCGCCTCTAGTGCCGTTATAGGTAGTATAAACAAATATCTTAAGGCGCTAGTCGTAAGCGAGCCAATAGTAAAATCGCGGAATATGGTAGAAATACGGCCCTAGCGCCGTCATAGCGCTGTTAGGTTAGGATTTTACCAGATTAAAGCAAAGCCTCTATTTGGTCTAACTCTATATCTTGTTAGCCTTGCTTAGGCAGTATAACCTACTACTTCTAAGTCCTGTTGGGAGTTACTAACTTTGTCTTAGTTGTCTTTTAACTTATATATAAATGTCTTATTAAATGTCTTATTACCTATTTCCATTACCAATTACTAACTAAATAATGACTACGTTGTTATTCTATTTACTACCTATTTAGTGTATAGTGAGGCTCTAGAGCCTTTTATAATACTATAGAGTTCTTATTCCTAATCGTCCGTTTAACAACATGGCAGGAACGTGCATATTCATAAAAGCTTTTAACTTGTGTACTACTAGCTATCTCCATTCTTATCTTATACGTGTGTAAAATTTAATTATATAACACTGTGAATTAATCCCCCTCCTGCTAGCCTTAAATAGTTATAGCACAGCATCTATTATAAACTATTGTAACTCTACTTTACAGCCTTCCGTAGCAGATACTACTAAAGTCATTGTCTGCTGTTCCACTCCTATCAATTCTACAACCGCACTATTAGGTAACTTGATTGTCTGGAATCTCTAAATAATCCATATAACTGCGTAGGCGGCTTCTGTGAGCGTAAAATCAACTGTAAAAGGAAGCATAAATTAATATTAAGAAGTGATCCCGGCTTAACTAATAGTAAAGGGCGCTTACTTCCTAGACATATCCTTAGACCACTATTGTATAGTAGATAACCCTATTTTGCGTTAGTTTTGTTATGGTTTAGTGGCATATCTTTATCCTATCTTTTGGGATAATAAAGCTTAGCGTCTATCCCGTAAAGGTTGGGTCGTCTATGCATTATATAGACACTATATACTACAGCCGTTCCCTTAGGAATTAGAACAGGAGAAGTTCTATTAGGGCCGCCGCCTATAGGTAACACAGTGGTTCTTAGAGCTATGCAGGTGTTTATAGGAATAGAAGGATAGAGTTAAAGAGCTACGTTCTTTAGTAACATTCTATAGATCAACAATTAGGGAACTTACTCTCTTTTAAAACATTCTAAAGATATTCCATGTTCCGGAGGTCTGTGCGGCATAACTCTACACTGCTGTTGTACGCAGCAGCTATTTCTGCTCTCAGTTTAGCAAGAACATTTGGATGTTGGATAAGGAGGAAGCTGTGCAAAAGATTAGAAGTGGAAAAGGCGAAGCACTACGCCGCATTAGGAGTACACTTACAATGTCCACAAGAGAAGGTAGGCTGTAGTGTCTTTTCCTATAGTTAGGATGTTAATTATCTAACCCCTTAATGCTATGCGGTTAGGGGTATTTATTATAAGCGTCCTAGAACTTTTTTTCTCTAATAAGCTAATAGAGATCCAGGAGCCGAAACCTCTTTGCGACATACGCCTGTACTATATTAAAGGCATCGGCAAATATCTGCTCCCCGGTTAATTCCGGAGCTTTTAGGCTTTTTACTAACTCTCTAAAAAGAAACTTGGTTGTCACATTTAGGGTTAGACAGAAGAATAGAGGTTGTAAGTTAACAACGCTGTCTTCTAAGATAATATTAATAAGGTTATTAATAGCTTCCCAGAATACTTCCAGGTTGTTATACTGCTTATAATAAAACTGCGGCTTTAGTAATTCTCGTAAACGCTTCCACAATGCGCCTTTCTGAGTAAAGATACTATCCCTAAATATAGGGAATGTAATCTGTCGCCGCGCTCCTATACCCCAGTCTAAATAAAATTAGCAGCGGGTAGGCGAGAGATAATTTTTGAGACTTTATATAGACCTTTAAAGTTAGTGGATAGGATAGCCTTAAGGTTGGCTAGGTCTATAGTGCCAAACGCTTGTATATTAAGGAAGACTTGCTTAAGCGTATTTCCTATTTAGCGGAAATAGAAAAGAAACAGTTCTATTAATTAAGACTCTATGTTGGCTCTAAAGACTTACTCTAGGCGGTTAATACCTAGTGGCCTTTGATTTTAAAGTCTTGGAGGTAAAAGACACCTATAGCGCTTACTAATGGCCCTATTAGCCTTTAGTCTAGTTAGTAGGTTGTCCTTTAGCAAACAGCTAGACAATTAGTGGCTTTACCCAGCAATCTCTATACTTAATAATGAAATTGTGGATATATAGGGCAACTATATAACTTAATACCGCTAGGGGAAGGTAGATATGCTTCATTTCGGCGCGGCGCACTTTAAAGATTAGATATATACCGTTTAGTTTTCTAAAGCTACTATATAGAAGGCTATTGGATTATAGGTTATAAAACAACTAATAGATAAAGGGAGTCTAGCGTGTTTCTAAGGTAGCTGTATATATCTCTAGCTAAAGAAACCGTGGCCAAAGTTAAAGCGCCTTAATAAGGGTCCAGGCACGCTATGCACTTAAATATACGGCATGGGTGCTAAGCGAAGGCGGAGCGCGTAAGATTAGCTAGAAGGATATACTTAGGTTTTACCCCTACTAGGGGCTTTTTCCTATATATAGAAGGTAGATATAATGGGCTTGTATAAATACTTCTAAACTAAAGCTTGTGGATTGCTACCATACAAGAATACTAAGCTAAGGAGGAGAAGAAGACTGGTAGAGACTAGTAAGATATAAAGGGGTCGTCAAGGCGCTAGTAGTAAGCGAGCTAATAGTAACTTGGCAGAATATAGCAGAATTTGGCAGATTGCCCAGAAAACGGCAAAGTAGCAGGTAATACGCTCTAGCACCATTATAGTAGAAACCTATACCTAAAAGAGGGACTGAATTAGGCAATAAATAGAATTAATAATAATTTTTTATTTATTTATATACCCTTACCGCTAAGCCAATTTAGGGTATAATAAAAAATCTATATATTTTTATACCCTTGCTGCTAAGTATATTTATAGGGTAATAAAAAATCTATATATTTATTTATTGTTACTACTAAGCATATTGATATTATAACTATATAAGCTTATTTAGGTCCTCTCTAGAGCTCTTGCTATATAGAGACTTAATACTTTAAATAGTTTTAAGGAGCGCTTTGTACTTCCTATACCTTCCTATACCTTCCTGCTTTATTAATATAACCACTTATTTAAGATCTAATTCCTCTTTATTAGTAGTAGACACACTTTCCGCCGTAAAATACTCCTTATTAACATCTATTAACTTAGGCGATTTTAAACTTCGTTTCTTTAATACTGCTTCCACTTTTTCTTTAAGTGTAGGGCACCCACGCCTTTTATGCCTATAATAATATTAGTATTACGTGTATAGATTAATAGATAACTCTACCTCTGTAACAAATCTTTCCAACTAAATTCTTTGTTACAGTGCGGGCATTTTTCATAATTGCGCTGCTTGCTATAGCACTATAATTACTTAGTGTATACTCTAACTAATGTTAAATTATTCTTACCGGCCTATGCCTTTAAAGATCGATACTTCTTACGAACTCTCTTTTACAACCAGTATATAAGCATTTATAAGGTTTCACTTGGGTAGGGTTATAGGTTAGTAGATAAAATTTAAAATTGCTAAGTTTTATAAATCTTCTTTTACAACTAGAGTATGTACACTTATAAGGTCTTCTCTGGTTAGGGTTATATATTTCTAAGTAGCCTTTATAGCTTTTACGTAATAGTAATTTGTAACATATCTCGCATTTCTTTTTCGCTATTAAGTATGTTTTAATGGATAAAGAAATAGGGTGGAGTACGGAAAGGGATAGCTAAGTTTATAGGGAGCGGCTGCTATGCAGTAATTATATAGAACAGCTAGGCGTACTATTTTTGTTGACATATTAGGTGTCTTTTAATGTGGTTAGTAGCGCAACTAAAGTCTATATAGACCACAACGTGGCTTAACGAGGCGCTGTTAAAGCTAACTTATAATAAGAAACCTTTATATTCTCTAGCTTATTACAAGGAGAAGCTATTTCAGTTCCTAACTCCGCTTGCCAGTCCAGCTTAGGGGAAATAGGGAGGATCGTAAAGGCAGCCGTCTTTTTTTAGAGTAGAGTCGTTTTAAGCACGGTAACAGATCGTGTGCTTATAAGAGGTAAAAAGAGTGCATCTAGAGTGCTTAGCGGATGGGGGTTCCCTGGCATTAACTACTATATTGATTCCATTGGATGGTCCTTAAATTAACTAACATACCTAATAAAATCTCCGTTTTGCCTTAATATATAGGATTTTCTGGCGCGGAATTTCGCTATTTAGATGTACAGATAAGTATTCTAGCACTCTTTAGTCCCTTAAATTTTTTATATAATCTTCCCCGCTTAGTTAATTACATCTAGTTTATACGCTTTCTCTTTTATAAACACTTACCCTACTAACTGAGACCCTTTTAATATTCACCAATTCTAATACCAATTCTACGACTATAATACGCTACAAAACCAGTAGTCCGCTAAAAAACGCGTCAGCATCGCCCTCTAGCATTAAGAAATGGTCTTAGAGAACGCCTACTCGAAATACGTCAACCCTATACTTAAGGTCTTCTTAATCTACAAAAACCCCTCTGCCGCGGTGTGGACCTTTTCTTAAACTACCGCCTGAACTACGCATTTAAATATATGAGCTCCTTTTAGGCGAATCCGCCAAAACACTGGTTATTAAGATAAAGTAGGAATTCTGATTATCATTCTAATGCGAGTTAACGATAGCCGTAGAGCAAGGATTAGGAATGGATAGTATAATCCTATATACTTGCTATTAAATTTACTATAAGGCGCGTGACGTCCTCTACGCCAACAGAACTATTTAATTTAACGGCCCTCCTACTCTCGCTCTATTTTAGAGGAATCTTCGTCTAGATACTACGGCAAAGATATTATCACTTAAAGTAGCTGACACACCTAGTAAGGCAGTAAATCTCGAATATAGCAACGATACTAAGCCTATAGAGTTGCTACTGGCAGCTAAAGATCGTGTTATTGTTAACAACCTCTATATCACTTAAGTACCACATCCGTACTAAGAGAATATCCTTTACTAAAATCTACGTTCTAGGGATCTATACTCTTATATTCCTACATTTTAGTTAACCCCTTTTACTAACACTTACCTCTCTTTATCTAATAATGTCGTGAAGCTTCTTATACGCTATGGCGTATATATTAATGGATATCGTCGTACTATAGGCTGTCCACTTGCCTATGCCGTCTAGAAAGGTCGCGAAAGCCTAGTAAGATACCTTCTTAATAAAGGGGCAGATATTAATGCGCAAAGCTTAGTATTCTTACTAATTGTTACTTGCAACGAAGGCTATTATAGCATTATAGAATATCTTATTAATAGAGGTGCTAATATTAACGCGTGGACTAATTACGGATCTCCACTAAGTAGAGCTTATACAATGGGCTATAAAAATATCATCCTTCTTCTTATTTAGAATAGGGCTAAGATTAACTACCTAATTAAAATAAACTAAGAAATTCTATAGAGCGAGTACGGTCTAGTAACCTCTAGAATACGGCATTACCCGCCACTATACTATATAGTACTTGGGGGGCATAAGACTATTATTAAGCTTTTATTTTAACATGGTGCCTAAACCCATATCTTAGGTACTAAGGGTAATATTACGCAGCTCGAACGCGAGATATAACGGAGTATTAAGAAAATAGGAGTAGCAATAGGTACATCTTATTACCTCAGAAATAGTTAGTAAAAAAAAACCTTATTTAATACCTACTACTAACCTATTGGAATGATAGGAAACCCTATAAAAGTTCTATAGTATTAAATAAAAGAAACATGGTTTAATCTAGCTACTTTAAGTTAGCTAGGGAACGCTAGAGTAAGGAAATAGCAGTTTATTAAATGCTTGCTAGATTTAATAAATCACAATTACTACTTGCTTATAAGGCTCCAAGGAACTTTCTAAGGCTTTAAGTAATTTACTAAACTGTATTTTTATAAAATAAGGCGATAGCGATATTTGCTCATTAGTAATACTTTTGATCGGTTTATACTTAATAGATAAAGAAGAATATAAAATATAAATACTTGGAATCTCTGGCCGGTAATATATACGAGTTATAGCTAATATAGTATCTTAACTTACGACTAAATGTCTTATTAAATGTCTTATTACCTATTTCCATTACCAATTACTAACTGAATGACGACGTAGTTGTTAGTCTATTTGCTATCTACCTAATATATATAGTGAGGCTCTAGAGCCTCTTGCAATACTATAGAGTTTTTATTCCTAATTATCCGTTTAACACTAGGTCTGGCTTATCGCAGAATTTTTTTCCCCTAATAGATCCTATCTCCCGCTTAACCAACTAACCGTCTATTACGCTAGCACGTGGGCTGGCCTACAGATACTTGCAGTAGGTTTAAAAAGGGAATAATATCTAATAAAACGATATACTGCAGCAGTCTGGATCAATTACGCCATATTTTATGCGGATTGTTGGATAAAGAACTCCTATTAATTAGTAACAAAATCCAGCTATCTGTTAATAAAAAGCCGCTTATATTCTAAGCTGTGCCACATTAGCGGCACTCCGCTAAGGGGTCTTAACTGGTTTCTAGGGTCTACGTGATTTCCACACCTACTTCTTCTTAATTATTCTTATCTATACCTCTCTAATCCCCTCCTAAAAAAGACTCGTAAAACTACTATTTACCGACGCCCTGCAAAGCATATCAAGGAAGTAAAAGTAAATTATAAAAAAGCCTTAATCTAGTTATCTACCCCACTCTATATGCAAAGGACCGAAGATTATCGCCGTACCTATATGGACTACTGCTAAGCTTAGAGCGTCCTTATAGAGTACCATAGGAAAATCGACCCTATAATTGAAATTCTTAATCATGTCGATAACTATTGATATTCGCGCTTACAAAAACAGCTCGTATAAGAATATTTCATAATATAGATAAGGAAAGTAAGGATAGAGCTATTAGGGAGTAATCCAGGGTTCCTAGGGTTAAAGTACGCTAGGGCTTACGCCACTAGAAATTTTTCACGGTAATTAGATATTATAAACGGTTGAATAAAATTTAATAGCATATCTACTTAAGGAATTAATAAGAGGGGTACTAGCCTAATATATAGAAATCTCACTTCATTTTTTTGCAGATAAGAAGTGGTGTTAGGCTATAATGCGACATAATTCCGCGCTCTTCCAATATTAGTAGAAGACAAGCCATTAAGGAAATTATTTCTAGAAGTAATGTTAAGTAGCTCCTTACCCTTTACCCTTGTCCATCTTTAGGATATCCTCTAAACGCTTAAATGCGTCCTTATCTCCTAGCTTAGTCTTATCTTCCGCCCTCTTTCCCTTAATATCCCCTAGCAATTCTAAGGCTGCTATATAAGATAATAGTGAAATCTACATCGCTGTTTAATTAATATACGCATTAAGCCTTCCACATCCGCAATTTACATGGGAGAGTAGCTTATTCTTAAGCAATAGAACCTACTCTCTTAGCATCGCAATATGGGATCTTAGATGTGCTCGGACAGCTATAAGTTTATGTACTTATATTTCTAGGTCCTCAACCCACTCTTTCTTCTTCTATCGGCACTTGTGCGCTGCGATGCGGTTCCTTTTAAGATAGCTTTTACGCTTAGCTAAGAAGGTAGGGTTAGTAGTACTATCTTCCTTAGAGATACCAAGAGGTCTATAGCCGCGGCGTATTTTCTTTTCTAATATAGTTGCAGTGCTAGTAGTAGCTTTTAGAGACGCCTTATGTCGTTTTAGGGGGGATTGCTAAGCTTATAGCGGGGGTAAACGGTTCCTTATTTCCTAAGGCGAGACTCTTATTTATTTAGGCGGAATTAAATCAGCTCTAGAGCTCTAAGATCCGCAATACAGCTTAGGTAATAGGTTGTTAGGTTATATAGTTTGGCCATAAATTTCGAGATAGTGGGGGGGCTTTCTCGTTATTAGTGGGGGTAGGACTACGCTAGCAACTAGAGTCTTTCTAGCATCATTCGTCCACTTATAGATTTGTAAAGGGCATATTTTCTAGAGCTATTAAAGTATTGCTTACCCAGTCATCCATATTAGGTGGAGAAGGATAATTATTAATATTAAATTCTCTATTCCGCTTAAAGCTAAAGCTAGTGGCACGGAGGGGGTTGTAATCCTTAAACAGCAATGACTTACTTTGGGGAGGAGTACAGAGGACATTCCTAATATAAATGCTATCGTGCTAATTGCTCCTATATAGGTCCGGAAAGCTCTAGAAAAGGTTCGCTTACTCTATTACTATAACGACAAAGCCCTAATACGAACACTATTATAGTATAATAGATAGTAAAAGATCGGTCTCCGTTAGAATATAAAAAGTGTCTTAGGTATAGGGGCGTATGTTTATAAATTCGAACATAGATTAATTAGAATTAATTAAGCAAGGGAGCGCTACTCCTTTAAAGGCACAGCTGCTTATAATACAAGGGTAAGATTAGGTTGTAATGCATTTGGTATATATTTATTAAAAACTAAAACCCTAGCTGCTACTATACCCCAAACCAAGGCCCTACAAAATAGGGGCATAATATGTCACTATAGGTTTCTAAAATTTGACTATGCTGACTTGTAAGTTAAAATGGTTAGGTATAGTAGACTAATATTAATAGTATATCTATGTGGCTAAACACGTGACTTTTTAGCTAATCGACAATCAGCCAAGCCTCGAATACTATAATTTATAAGGATTGTTAGATAAAGAACTCCTATTAATTAGTAACAAATTCAGCTGTCTATTAGTGAAAAGCCGCTCATATTTCAAGCTGTGCTATATTAGCGGCACTCCACTAAGGGGTCTTAACTGGTTTTTAGGGTCTATATAATTCCCACGCCCGCTTCTTCTCAATTATTTATATCTATGTCTCTCTGATCCCTTCCTAAAAAAGGCTTGTAAAACTATTATTTATTAATGCCTCGGAAGCAAAAGTAAATTAAAACAAGGCAAGTTTTATTAGAATCTTAGTTAACATTGCTTAGAAGAGCCTTAATCCAGTTCTCTACCCCACTCTATGCGCAAAGGACCAAAGATTATCGCCGTACCCAGAATATCCACTTCGAATACCCGCACGGAAGTAGAAGGAGCAGGTACCAAGCAGTAACGTAGATTTTGGCCAATTTCTAATCCAAAACAAAGAGCCAGCCAACGAAGTAGATATGGATATTAAGGAGGATAAGCAGTAACCGTTTAACAAGCCGTCGGTACTATATGACGAAGTTTTAGGGGGGTTAGAGGACGAGGTGGTTATTTTAGAAGCGGGGGAGGACGACAACTCGTGGCTTAATAACGCGGAAGTACTCCAAGGTACTATATTAGACGACCCTCACCAAAATATTGGTAAGAAGGAGCCTATTGAGAACTATTTGGCTCCATTAATCTGGCAGAGCGGCGTGCACTAGAGCTTGAAGGACCTATACTTAATTAGCTTGTGGTAATTTTATATTAATTATAAGTAATACTAATAAGGGTCCTAGTAATCCTAAGCCAAAAGAGGCTGGCATTCCGTCGAAATTAAAGCGATCGCGATAGGGAGCTTTTATAGACGCGTATAAGGCCCGTAAAGCTAGCGCACTTGCTATTAGGTCCCCTAAGGCCAAGTATATACATAGTAGTAAAAAGGGAAAGGATCCTATTAAAATAGACGGCCAAATATTAGAGTATTACATATGTAAATAGTGCTTTATTATTCAAATTCAATTTGGCGTTGGTAATAGTGGCCTATATAAGCTTACTAATTACTAAGTAATCTGGTTCTGTAGGATAGTTCTACCCGGAGACACTCTATCAAGTTACGCTACCTCTAATTCTATAGATTGAAGTTTATAGAGGTGCGTTTTAAAAGTCTTTGCCGCTAAGCTAGCTTACCGCCAAGGCAGAACAACAAGATTCTGCTAGTAGAATTCTACTATATTATTAAGTGTTCTACTAAGTTTATTTTTAACAGCTTGATTACGCAGCTTTTAAGTTTTTTTTAATATTCTAAATATTTACTAAAAGATCTACTAAATATAGAAGGCTAACCCACTGCAAGCAAAGAAGCCTGGCTCGGCCGGCCATAAGTATAATTGCGTAGCATAGGGGGAGGTGTGAATTGGCGCGCCACAATTATGCGTAGAAATGTGAAAACGTCATATAATAGCCTTCGCTATGCTATTTGCGGAAGGAACAGTTCTTGCTAGCGGAGAGATATATTCTTCTCTAAATCAATCCCTAAAGCCTTAATCCCGGCGACTATATCCTCTATATATACGTCCTTATACGCATTCCCATCTTTATCCTAGTCCTCTTCTATGCTATACCTTATATTGCGATTTCTATCATCCTATATCTAAAGACGGTTTTCTAGCCGTGGTATTAGTAACGGGCTAAAGTATAGCGGACAGCCATTATATCAAGAATCTGTAGATAGAAAGAGTATTAGATATATTAAGATTTATAATATTCGCCGTTAGTTACTCCTAATATTCCCTCTAAATAATAAGACTCAACTGTAACCTCTACAAGTCAGTTTTAGACAGCACTATGCAACCATTTAAATAAAGTCCACTTTCCTCCTTAATTATTGGCTTAAGATATAAGGATCTTTAAAAGTCTATACCGGCCTCTTTATTAGGTCGTTTATTGTTAAACCTTATAGGTTAGAAAAGAAGGATAAGGACTTTTACTATTAAATATAGCTCTAGGGCCTCTATATATATATAAGAAGGGTGTAGAAAACTAGAGGGGGTAGGTAACTAAAACAGAAGGGGTAGGTAACTGGAATAGGGTAATAGGCAACTAAGACAAATCTAATCCTGGTCAATATATATGCATCCCTAGCCTTAGGTAGGGTTAGACTGCTTTACCAATCTCCTAAATATCTTTCCGGAAATGATTTACCTCTCTCTATCTCTATTTAAGGGTACTCTTTTACTAAGGTAATTAAGTACGCCTTATTCCTTATTAAGGTGGGTATATACTTACTAAGATAAGCTAATAGAACTAAAGGATACTATAAAATAGTAAAAGGGTTAGTAAAGGGATTGGCCGGTATAGCATGCAGGTATAAATATATTGGGAATATGATATCTGGTGTAGCCTGGCTGTAGTTGCCTAGCTCCTTCGCGTTAGGTTAAGAACCATTAACAGAAGTTTCTTTAGGAGTTAAAGAACATTGCTAAGAAAGAGAAGATTTAGTAGAAGAGTTGGTAAATCCGCTGTCCGTAAAATACTATATATCCGTAGAATGTACCGCATTCTGTATTGGTTTTAGTAACTGCTTTAGGCCCTTATCTAGTAGCACCAAAAGTTCTTGATCTAGATTTTGAGAATTTTATAAACTGTATTTCTTTATCTTGTTTTTAGAGGCTCCTTTCTTTTCTAGCAAGCTTTAAAGCTTCTTATTCTCTTTTTTATATTCATTAACTTTTCTTTTAAGGTCTTCAATCAATTCTCTCTAGCGTTAGCGAAAACGGGCTTGGTTTCTACGCTTATATTCCTATGATTTCTATAGGCAAAACTTAGCATCGGATTATATTAATTAACTAAATAGATATTACCTCGGCCGTCTTTAGTATGGCTTTAATCTGGAAAGGAAGAGAAATTAAAGTTAATATAAGAAAGAACCTAACTAGCCCCCCATAAGGCACCGTTAGTGTTAAGTAATTATGCTAAAGGCTTATTAAGTTTAAGGGGTTATTAAAGAGGCTTATATTGTCTATTATTAAGGATCTCCCGCAGATCCGTTAGATGAGGTCCAACAAAGAGACTAACTAGGGGGGGGGGGAATAGGCTTGCACTTACCATTTCTAGGGCTATAACCCATAGCATTGGGTAAGGGGTAGATATAGAAAAAGGAATATTGCATCTAAGTTGGCGTTTATGGTCTGTGTTATAGTTGACTCCCTAATTAAACGTGTTTACCTAAATCAAGGTAGCTAGCTATAAATGTGCACGGTTTATAGCCGTTTATCTTAAAGTCTATAGTAGGGCGATTCCCGTAGTATACGCATTATATAACGACTGCTTTTAGAGTCTCTACTAGATTGATTTCAAGACCATATAAAGGATTTATGCTGCGCTTAAGAACTGCATACTTTAAGAACTTACTAGATTTTCACAAATTCAGCGCGCTAATAAACTTATATATATAGAACTAAGAAAATTGTATAATAACTATAGAGAAGCGTAGACTTAAGTCTCTAATATTTAGTTAGGATACAAATTATTAACTGTCTCCTTGTCCCCAAATTACAGACTTTATTTATTAAGAAAGTCAATAACAATTATATACGGAAATCTAATCTACCAGTAGGGTGTATAAATTATCGCGCCAGTACACCATAATCTATTAATAGCATGGAGACGAAATCCACTTTCACTATCCCTAGTTATATAGTGATGCCTTAGATATAAGCTAGTCGTAATTTTTCTTTCCTAAGTAGCTTATATCCTCCAACTTCCTAAGAGGCGGTAAGGGAGATTCGTGTGCCCTTTCTAGGCTAAAATTTATAGGAACTGATTGTTTATAAGTCGTTTTTAGGCGTGGGCTTAGGTTGGTAGCTAATTGGCCTAGCCTAAAATAGGATAAAATATATCTGGCCTATACTCTAAAAGGTAAGAAGTGAATGTTAGAGATAAATATAAAGCAAAAATTGCCTTATAACTATTAGTGATTTAAATAAGAGTAGCTGGAAAAAGAGTACCTAGTATATAGCCAAGCCATCCTTTGGAAGTTTTAGAGGGAGGACTAGAGATATAATAACTATAACATTTATAAGAAATAGTGAGATAATTTATATCTAGCCCCAAATTCTAACACCTCTTATTATTAAGCGAAATAAACCCTTCCTGCGTTCCCAGGTTAGGAAATAAATTAGGTAAATTTGCTTTATAATAAGAATGCTATATATTAAGCAGCGCGTCTATACTTTTATCCTAGGAGTTCCACTCTAATAAATTTAGCGTTTGGAGCTTAAAGTTAAAACTTTTTACTTATACGAATGCCGAAATTAATGTCAAAGCCACCTCTACTATAGTAAGGAAAGACTATCTGGCTAGAACCTAAAAGGCCTACTTAGACGTTTCTACTACGCTAGTTTTAAGAAATGTAGTAATTTTTAGGATCTGCGAATAATATTAGCTATAGGAAGGAAGGTTAGACACCGCACTTATAAATAAAAATATTACCATTTCTAGCGCGCAATCTAATACTACCAGGGAAACATTTTTAAACTTCTGTTTGGTCCTATACTGCTTTTAAGCGATTTCTAAAAATGCAAATGCTAAAACTGCAAAAGTAATGTGTGCCCCGTGAGCAATGACCATAAAAACTTTGGTGGAGCTATGGAAGGGTGTGGGTATCTAAAAAAGGATATAAATGCTAACACCTGTTACAAGTACATAAGCTATAGTTGCAGTAATAGCGAAGAAAAGCACCGTTGCGGTAATATTAAAGGAATAGGTAGAGTCTATCTTAACAAACAAGTCCTGTTGGTCCAAGTAGCGCAGAAATAGGGCGAATAAGGCCGCAGTTTACCTAATAACGTCAGAGCAGAGCGTATCTGCAGGGAATATGCAAAGAGAATTGGTGAGACCTTAAGGAAATAGGGCAACTATATGGTTAACATACATCTCCAATCGCCGGGGCGTAATTGCTCTATATATTACTAAGCGTTCGTCCTCCCCTTGCTATAATATTTAAGATTTGGACTTATCTGAGGATTTATTAATAACTACCCTCCCTTAGAAGCCAACGTTGGCTTCCCTAACAAAGGGGTATTACTACGGTAATTACTTCTTTTTGGGGAGCGCTTGTGGAGTATACTATAAAGCTAAAGAAAGATATTATGCCTGTTTAAGAAGGTATGCCTATAGCTTATAGGTTATAACCTCTAGTAAAAACGTCTTTATTTTATAGGGATAGTTTGTGGAACGCTATAAGATAACATTCTTGGACTAGGTCTACGTATTAACCTAGCTAATAACTATATTAAAACTTAAGGATTAAAGCCCCTAGGCTATCTAAGGAAAACATCGCTGTAGCTTAGAGTTTTTTTAAATGTTGTGTTGGCTTCCGCTACGGGTCCAATCTCGCAAATCTTTTAGATGCTAGCACTGCCATATTTCTGGTCCTATTGTATAGAAAGCGTATACGTCCGTTACGTTCTGGGAATCGGTTAGTAGATATTAGGCTGTGCTAAGGCGCCTATTTTATGGTCACAAAGTAGGCGCCTTAGTATAGCTTTAATAGTATAGGCCTCCCTAGATATCTCTAATAACCTTTTTATACTTATACCTACGGCGCCTTAATAATAGGCGCTAATATTAGTAAGCCTAGATTCCAGTAGTTTGAGTCTTTATTACTTAATAAAGCTCTTGTGGACAAAGAGGTAACCGGCTAGGTCTTTAATATAAATTTACTAATATATCTATTAGTTTTAAAGTTTTATTACTCTATTAGCCTAGATACTATATCTAAGAGCTAAGTAAGCCTTAAGGTGTCTAGTCTTAAATAAATACTTAACGTTAAGTACTCCTCTAAGCGATTTACTAGTTATAGAGTCTTCGTCTAATGCCTAAAGTCCTTCGCTAGACAACTCTTTAGTATTAAGCACTCCTTAAAGTAAGTTACTAATTATAGAGCCTTCGTCTAATACCTAAAGCCCTTCGCTAGACGACTCCTTAGTATTAAGCACTCCTTAAAGCGAGTCACTAGTTATAAAGCCTTCGCTAGACAAAGCCCTCTTACTAAATACCAACCTTCGGTGCTTACTAAATATAAAGAAGGAGCAGTTCTGTATTTCTAATAGTATTAAAGCCGACTACTTAGAATGGACTAAGGATTTGACTTATTTCTTCCAAGTAACCAAAACTAAAGAAAAATTAAACGCTGATATTAGCCGTCTCTTAGGTGCGTGATATAATACTACCATCCTATTGGTGAAGAATATTATTATTAATAGAATCCGCTGGAGATTTTTAATACTGTTTTATTACTAGTTATATCAACTGCTACTAAACTATGCTGTGCTAACTAGGCTTATCTATAATGCCACTAGGGCTAGTAGGGAAAAGGTATAGGAAAATATAACAAATTAGGTTATAGCTAGGGGGAAGTTTAATAATCTAAAAGTTTCTCTAGGTAGTTATAGGTTCCTACTTCTGCTTCTAGAATTAATTAGTAATAATATATAAGTCTCCAAAAGTGTAAGAATATTAAAAAAACTAAAAAATCTAGGTGGGCCTACTTGCTAAATAATAGTCCTAAGCTTAAGGCGGCAGTCTTAATTCTTATAACCTTAAAAATTAAGGATAAAGTGGAATCTGCAAAAGCAAATAAGCTTAGTATACGAATTTGCGACAGCTTACTACAACTATTTAAACCTGCTTTAGTTTATTCCGCTCAGCTAATTTAGAATATAAACTCTCTTACACTTAAGTGGCCCTTGCATCTAGAGGCACAATTAGGGCCCTATAAAAAGGTCTATTCTATTACCTACTTCGCTGCTTTAATAAGTGCCTAAGGCGTAGGTCCGGCAGCGTAGTAGATTATATTTAGCGATTAAAGCTAACTAAGGAGTTACGTCCCAACGCTAGAGTTAGGCTTTATTCTAGGTATAAGTAGATAGGACTAATTACCTATCTATTAGTACTCTTTCTAGTCTATATTTTAAGGTTGCTAACTAGTATTATAGAGGGAAATGTATTAAGTATACTGGGGATTCCTTAGCCAATTAAACCACGTACCTGCTTAGGCCCTACCGGACTTGGAGTAAATAATTTGCCTAAAGGCGTGTTTTACTAAGGGATGAACACAAATTAGAATCACCTATTAAATCGGGGAATTTATAATGGGGGAGGATTAGATACACTTATAGCCATTATAGGTTATTAGGCAGAGAGCATATAGACATATAAGAGTAGAGCCATGCTTCCGAATAGCAGAATCTCTAATTTATTATAGGCCATAGAACATCTTCTCTGTAATTAGTTGGATAGTATCCTTAAGCCTTTAAGCTAGTGTGCAAATCCCTTATAATCCCCCCTAGTTAAGAACACTTGTTATAAGATTTCCCCCCGCCTTTTAATACCCGCGGCAACCTTACGCAAATTTCGCCAGTAAGCAGCGATAGTAAGGAAACAAGTTTTACTGCTCTGTGATGGGTATATAAGGGTCACATCGCCACCAATATACTACTAGCAAGCGGCGACAATATAGAGACAAGCTTTAATGATCTAGAATGGGGATACAAGGCTAATACCGCTATTAACATTCTACTAGAAAGCAACGACAGCAAGAAAACAAGGTTTAATGCTCTATAATGGGCATATAAGGGTTACACCGCTACTAACATGCCATTAGCAAGCAGCGGCAATATAGAAACGAGCTTTAATAATCTGGAATAGGGATATAAGGCTAATACTGCCATTAATATTCTACTAGAAAGTAGTAACAGCAAGAAGACGAGATTAATGCTCTATAATAGGCATATAAGGATCATTCCTACACCCAAGTTTTAAACTCTTAACACAATATAATTATTTGACTATTTATAAAGCAGAACTAGCAGTAACGCCTAAACTTGTAAAAGAAGCCGTTATAATTACACTAATACCGCCTCCGCTCCCTTTCTATTTAATATATCGCGGCCCAGCCTAGTAATAACCCTAACCGCTCTTAACCTCTGGAACTTTATTACTATTTAGGACCTGTAAGTCCCTATAATGGCTAAATGCCAACGTGTAAACAACCGACTTATATAGGTAATATATCCGAGTATACTTCCCCGTAAAATAGAGTGTTGGGCCTATTATAAGGGAAATATTATCTACTTTAACCCCTAGCTTATAAAGTATTTCTAGCATCTTTAATCTTAGTATCTTGTTTATATTAGCTATCTAACTTACTACAAAAGTGGGCTAAAGTAAATGTATATTTATAGCACGTTGGCGCGCTTAAGAGCTTTCCCTAGTCTCCTCTAGACCAATAAAAGGGTCAGTAGATGTTTCGCTAGTTTATGTAATATTCTCGATCGTCTTCTTAAGGCTGGACTGTGCGAGGTCTGTATACTTCTCTTTAATAATAGGTATGACAATATTACTCTCTAGGAGAGCTTTCTTGGGCGGTTCGTTCTTATTTATACTTATACTGTTATATCCAAATTTGGTATAGACGCTGCTAGGAAATTTAACTTAGTGGCGGGGCAGGCGGTTTAGAGGGGCAGGTTTTATTAGGCTTTTTACTTTTTAACCTCCACTAGGCAGTGAACGTATATAGATATTAAAATGCTTGGTATCTAAAACAAGCCTTAAACATTTAACGCCCTAACGCTTAAGTGAACGTTACTATTAACGCTTGGGCTTCACCATTTTTATTAGCAAGGATTTAGTAGTAATGTTTTTGATGCCTTAAATATACTGCTAAAGGTAAGCAACTGTATAACCCGCGTCTCTCTATCTGCAATAGGCTGTTAACCCCTATTTTCTGTAGGTATGCTTATAACGCCCCTTCTTATCCTCTATAACGTTTGGCAGCCTAATTTAAACCCTACGCATGCTCTAATAGGAACTATTATACTATATAACCTTTAAATAATCTTCGCCACGTATAGCATCCTATAATCAACATGTATAATAGCTGCTGTGCGGGCCGCTATATATATTGGACGCCTAATATCTTATCCTATATAAATGCATTTGCACCGCCCTTCTCGCCCTTTATAATATTTAATGGCCCAGACTTTGTATATAGTTGCAACAAGACCTACTAACGGCATACAGCACGCGACCTTTGACCGGTCTTTGTTGTATATAGCATCCTTTAAACAACATATATATAGCTATTAATTTTGCCTACTAATTCTAATTCAATCCTAAAGGTAATACTTATAGGCAAGTAGCTCTATAACTAGCGTCTCTATTTAGAACAAAATGCTTACATATTGCCCTTCGCAGTTATATATACAAATTCTCCCTAAACTCCCTTATATTTAGTGCCTTCTGATTTACGCCCTGCTCTAAGAATGCTGTTATTAAGCAGCGTACGCTTACTGAAACCGGCAACAGAGTGAAGAACTTAAAGGTGGCGCAGAATAGGCTTCTATAGATATATTCATAGCGTCTTCTCATCTTATACCGTCTGGCAATCCCAATTTAAGCCTTAAATATTATTTTTAACCTTTATCAATCTTTACTATCCGCAACACTAATAGCGGCCCTATATTTTATAAGTGTCTAGAGCATAGCTGGGCACAAGGTGGTATTTACGCAAGTTTTCTATAACCTTGCAGTTTTTAAATATACATTAGTAGCACCTCCTGTCCGCGATCTAGCCTTGATAATTCTAAGATAGACACTTACCAGTTTTCAATACCCGCCGCGTGCATATATATAGGTTAGGTTAATCTTTCTAAGCCTAAGTATACCGCAATTAGCGCGCCCTTTGCTATCCTTTATGCGTTAAAAGCTAAGTCTTAAGTTAGTGCTATAATATAAAAGGCTGCTAAGAACCCCGTACCTTCTCTACTAAATCCTTTGCATTACGACCCATACCTCGTAATTTCAGTAACAGCACTAGTTACTGCGCGCTAATCTTAATAATTTGTACATTTCTACCTCTAACTGATATTTTCTTAAGCTGATATTAATAGAAAACTGTAGTTTCCTTGCTCTTATCGGCACAACTATATTAGTACGATGCTGTTAATAATAGACTTTAGACTAGTTCACTGTTAGTTTACTAATATTCACTTTTGCTATATATCACTAATGTTTTATAGCAATAGCCAAGGCCATATTTTAGGCATATTAGGATATATAAATCAACGTTTAGGACAAGGTAGTTAATGGCCACCGTTATACTGTTGCCGTAGTTTAATTATATAGTCATATTATCTCATCTAAAGAGCATCACTGTAAATGGCAGCCAACGGCCCCTTATTGCGGCAATAGTTGGGAAGGTGTAGTTAAAGTCTTATTTTACAAACTAAAAGCAAAGGCGGCCTTAGAATTTAATGCTCCTAGCTAAGTTAAGCTTAAACTAAAAGCAGAGGCGGCCCTAGAATTTGATTAAGCCACGCTAGTTAATTACTCAGCTTTATAGGAGTAGTGTCTTTACTACTACTAATGGATTCTTAACTACTCTCTAATAATTCGTTTTATGTAATATGATCCCGTTATACCAATCTGATATCTAACCATGTGTTCTTATTTTTATATAGACTTACGTATAGAGTAATATAATAGAAGCTTCTGTATAAATACTACCCTATTAATAGCTAAGAGTTGTTAGGAGTTAGAATAAAGCGTGCCTGGAATTAACTACTAGCTAAGAATATTTCCTAAATCCGCCTAGACGTCTTGTATCTCTGCCGCCAAAATCCCCTTTAAGTCTTAGCCTACTACCTATAATAGCTGCTGCTTACTCTAACAAACTAATTCCACAACTATTAATAGAAAAAAAATAACTATAAACCCTCTTAAGATTTGTATATCCTATCCAACAAAGACCTTATTTGCATTATAGTCTGTGTCTTATAGTAAAGGCTACAGTGCTACTAACTGCACTTAGCTTTTAAGTAAGTAACTATACACCTAACCCTCTACCCGCTAATAAGTTATTTCCGTAGGCGTTTTATAACCTCTTCTCTCCCTCCGGATCTCTATTTAATAAATGTATAGATAAGTTATACGAGACGAATTTTAATAAGGATTAGTCTACTACTATACCTATAGATCTATAGCGAATTGTTATTTAGATAAATGGATAAGGGCAGATATGCGCTATGGATTATATGGTATTAATAGTTGTTCTTCTTCCTTTAGACCAAATGAATATTTTTTAGAAAAGAAATCTGTAATACCCCTACCCTGTTAGTGCTGCCAAAGGCTTTTTTTTAATATCTGAAGCGCCGTAATGCGTGCCTCTCTGGCTATATGGGACATCCGAAGATAATAGCTGCTTTGCTATAATATAAATACTCGTTCCTTAGCTGTTATTCTTATTAAGAATAAGACACGCCGTTTTATCATTTTTAGAAATATGTGATTATACTTAAGTCCACTACAAGTGTACCCATCTCCGCTATATAGTAAGAGCTTAGTGCATAAAATACTAGGAGATATAGAAAAGATATCTAGCAAATATTATAGCGATATAAGAGCCAGCTCCTTTCTTATTATTTTGCAATAGGTAATTAACGCTCCCTATAGAGAGTATAGGCTCGATAAAAACTGTAGTTGGTTTAGCCAACTACCTATAAGCTATTATAAGCTAATGCCAACTCTTTCCTCCTAGGTGATTGTAAAGACGAAATTAAAGCCATATAGTAACAGAGCAGGATTATCCGCATCGCTACTAAAGTAATGTTTCTTTTGGCCCACGTAGCAAGAGGGCCTGGTTGCGTATAATAGGGGATTCTTATTTAGCAAATTTAAAAGCTAGTTAGGGATTTTAATATGTATAAAACCAAGACTCCTGGGACTGGAGACTTTATATTTGCATTAGTATAAGAATGCCAACCATTGAATCAGATCCTTAATATCGCTAAGTCTTAATATACTTAATTCTTCGTCGTTTATAACGTGCTGGCCGCGCCATAACGATTATCTAACTATAATTAAGGTATAAATGCAATATATAGCTATATGTCGACCTGAGTTAGGTCGTTTTTCCACCCGACTCAGTTACCTGCCCCTTGACTTGGCCACCGACTTAGTTACTAACTCCCCCCCCCCTATACCTGCATCTACCTTATATATATATAGTCTCTTTTCTTTATAGAATTAAGGGACACACAAGTCCTTCTTTTATGACCTACTTTTTGCGGTTAACACTATGAAATAAATTATGCTAAACGTTTCTTGTCCTGCTCCTCCTTATCCTTCTCCTCGTCCTCGTCCTCCTATTACTACTACTACTGCCGCCACTACTGCTGGCGTTGCTACTGTCCCTAACCCCCCTGCTTCTTACTCCCTCCCCCCAAGGTTTCATTCCAAGATGATACGGTACGGCCGTTCGAACCGAAATTTTACGTGGATTTAGATCTATTAAAAACAATATACAGCTATTCAAACGTTGAGACACCTTTTAAGCTCATGTTACTCGCAACTTTGTATTTACGTAAGAATAGTCTTAAGTGCAAAGCAGAGTCTCTCCTTAAGATAATAAAAAATATCAATAACGCTATAGCGAGACAACTTTAGAAGGAGTGGTTTTAGGGGTTGACTCTAGTAAAGTTCTAGAAGGAAGATTCCCCCCCACAAAATATACCTACTTTAGATAAAGAATATAACGACATAGCTAGAGATATAAATAGCGCTACGCTGTTAGAGATAGCAAGACTCTAATTAAACTAGAAAAGTAGCAGGTATATAACTATGGCACATAATTAGGGGACATAAAGCCTAACTTTAAGCGGCATAACTATTCTTTTCCTTTCTCTAGCTTTAGATCCTTGTTGATAGACAATCTAATTACACGGGCTTATTTAGGAAAATATAGGTAATTTTCGGCCAAAATACCTTAGTTTTAAACTTTTGGCTTAGAATAAAATAGGATGTCTTATAAGCCTATTAGAACGTTGGGGTTAGGATATTTAGAGAGGCGCTATGACATATATAGCTTTATTGGCTGCATTGGCGTCAGCTAGTTTTATATTGCTAGCGGTCAATTGGGTTAATAGGGTTAATAGGGTTGACGGGGTTAACAGTCGACAGCCCTGCCTTGGTAAACGGCACTCCGCCTAGCAATACCAACCTCTCATTTCAACGCCACCACGTATAATAAGTCTTACCGCTAGGTCCAAAGCTAGTGATATATAGGCTATTACTAGACATACTAAGACTTAATAGAAGTGGTTCCTAGTAAGTAGGGATTTATGTATAGCTTTAACTCTAAGTAATAGAGATTGGTAGATACTTATATAGGATAAAGCTGAATGACTTTGCTTATTATATCTAATATATCCTGCTTAGTTTAAGGTTTTTATAGACAAACAGAAGGCGCTTCTAGAGCGCCTAAATAAGTTACTAGCGGCTGAGAATATACCCTAAGTAGCCACTAAAGTCCTCAATTGGCGCATGGCATAAGCCGTTAGAAAGGCCCACTGTTAGTTTTATTGCATTATAGTTAGGATACTTATACTTATTCAAGTTTCAACTTCATTAAATATAGCGTCTGTAGAGGAAATAAGCGAATTAACTAATCGACCCCAGGTATTAACTGAGCGGCCATTTAACCCTGTATAAGATACATAATAAGTAGCCCGTATATTAGGCACCCTGTAAGGCGTAAAAGTGGGATTAAGGGAGGGAATGTAGCTAGGAAAACCTGTTTTAGTGTCTAAGTAGTTCAAAATATCGCTTATCTCTTAACGCTAGCAGTGCCTCCACTTCCCTATTCTACCTCCCTAGCGAGGCCTGTGGTTTGCCTCCTGTATACTATAGCGCCCATAGAGCTGAAATTAATAACTATTATTATACTTAACCGAAGTAATGCAGATATTATGCTGAGTTAAAGCCTAGGTGCCTGCAAACGCCACCGTAGGGATATACAGCAGATATCATTGGTATTTTAAATAACTATAGGAAACCCTACTGGGCGAAGTCTCGCATTCTAATTAAGTAATTAATAAATCGGCCTTGGGAAAGGCCTTCTGCGATTATCGTAATGCTTTTATTTTGAAATTAATAACCTCCTCTACCGTATATCTAAACTTTAAGCTTGGCCTTCTATATATATTTAAAGTCCTAATTAGCACATCCTATTGATTTTTAATTATGGGATGCGTATCCTCTAAGCCCTAAACGCCACCGCAACCCTAGGCTGCGAAAAAAGATAAGCCTCCACTATATCATAGATCCAGTTCTATAGGCGAAGCCATTAAAGCTTAGGTAGCGAAACTAAATAATGCTTTAGAATATTAGTATATGCTCTATCTAATTCTTTTATCTAAAATGGCAGAGGACTAATCCGCCGCTGTGTAATATTCTACCTAGATATTCACACTCGCTCTAGTCCAGAAGGAGTGCTCTATAGACGTATATTTCCCCTTATACTCTAATCTAGATAAAGCAACCACACGCCAGACAGAAGAACGTAAACGGCTAAAAGGTTTAGCTTTACTTAATAGCTAGGAAGATGTTAAGAAAGCCTAGTAGGAAATTAAGGTAGAAGTTAATAGCGAGGATAATACTATAGTAAAGGAAATTAATAAGAAGATTAAGAAATTGGATAGTAAAAGGGGAGCTAGCAAGCATTAAAAGTTACGTACCGTTTACTGGTTAGCTAAAAGTATACTCTGGCGTATATAAAAAGGATAGTCTAAAAGGCAGTATCTGGAGAAATATTAGCAGCTTTTAAATATGATAAAGTAGAATATAAATGCTCCACTAACCAATCTAGTTATATGTATGTTTAATAATCTTTCTGCTAAAGCCAAAATGATATTTACTATAACAGACTGTCTAATAGGTATAATTCACATTATAATTGCTCCTTCAACCATAACGGGTATTGGAGAAAGGAAGCTGAAATCGGAAGTCAGCCGTATTAGCGGATATATCGGAAAATATAAAGCCGGTAAAGAACTCCGCGGGCGGCGGTAGGATCTCTTTAGCGTAATATGCATTAAAGTTAGGGATTCGAGCACATAGTTATAAAAAGTAGATAACGCGAACTCTAGAAGCAAGGATTTTGTTAATTCCATTATTATCCCCCTTAATATTCTGGAGAGAGTAATATTAGAGGATTTCCTTAACAAGGCGCTTATAGGTTTGATAGATGCCAGCCTTGACCAAAAAAAGATAAAGATGTTCAGCCAAGTTAACAAAGATGCTGTAAAGATTTCTGAAATCTATCCAGTTCCTAAAGCCGATACAATAGTTGCTAAGGATGGTGGAGGGAGCTTAAAGAAAGAGTTATAGCCTAGATATTTATACTATTCTTTTATTTCGCAGGAAATTTCATTAGTTGTATAGGTTAAAACTAGGGGCAATGTTTCCGCTTAACGGCGATAGTTAAGGCTTTAAAAAGATGTTATCCTCTCCTAAGCTTTTAATAAAAAATTAAAGCACATTCTTATAATTCTTAATCCAGTTAGTGACCAGGACTACTATATATCTTAAGCTGGCGAAATTAAGAAGAAACCTTGCTAAGAAGAATACGGGACACTCTACTTTTAAAAAGGCCTGCTATAAAGCCTTGTTTTTGTGGCGTGGAGTAAGTTCTTTAGATACGCCCTGGTGGCTTAGTATTGTCTTATATAGTTATGCATTATAGTAAACCTTTCTCTGTAAAATGCTTTATAGACGAATATCCAGCTCGTTTTTATTTATACTGCTCGCCTCTTTCTCGTGTTCTTATCGGGAAATATTACCATATAATAATCCCTATATAAGCTATAGCTATAGAATTCTCAATGCAAACTCTTTTACTTGAACGCCTAATATACTAGGTAAGTTAATCTATAAGTAACCCGCCAGTGTAATATAGTTAGTAAACTTGGCTGGTATCTTCCTGCACCCTATTTATAATAGAAAGAATATCCTTAGCTCCTAATGGTGGTTATATCTAGCCCCTAGTATGTTGTATGCATTAGATAACCAACTTACTTACTATATAGGAAAGCCCCAGTCTAATACTGTTGGCGAAGCTACCTGGTATTATAATCACCCAGTTTCTGCTTAACGGAAAGCTCATATCTTCTAATAACGGGACTACTACAACGCGTGTATGCGGATTAGCGCTCCTTTTGTCTTTTAGCATACACTAGAAGCTAAGTCTTGGATTAGAGCTATAACATTACCCCTTAATCCTGCTGTCCTTATCTTCTGCTACTTTGTAGATAAACCTAGAAGGTAGTGGAAGCGGATCCTTGAACAAATCTGTATTAGAAGCTTATATGTAGGTATCACCCTATATCTCCAGTGCCGCTAAGGATTTGGATGCTCTATTTTATATATAGAGCGCCATGCACCCCTTATCGCCCGAATATTAAACCAAGGCACACTATGATTAGCACTGTAAGGTGTTAATGACGCCTTCTATACCGTCTAGCGCTTCTAATCTGTGCTTAAAGCCTTCTAGAAAAATTCCATCAGTATCTAGAGCATGGCTGGAAGTGAGGCGGTATTTGGTAGCTTTCTATAGCGTTTTGCATTCCCTAAATATGCATTGGTAATACCCTACCCGTGATCTAGGCTTGATGCCTCTTCGTTATACGCTACACGCGTGTAGGTATATTGGGCTAATCTTTAGCATAACGTAATTAGCGCCCCCCTTGCTATCTATTATCCGCCTAATTGCCAGTCCTCCGCAGACTGTATGGTTATGCTAGGGTTTTATTAACTATTGCATAAATAGAACACTAAAGGCCTCTAACCCTAACTTATTAACGCTCAATATAAGCTTTATAGGTAAGCAATGTATTACCTTTTACTATCTGTTCTACTAAAAGCCTCCTTGACTCCAATACAAATCTATTAAGATATTTTGAACCTTAGAATAGCAAGGGTTCGAAGTGGAAGAGGTATAGTAAAAGCCTTAAAATGGGGAAACCTTTGTATCCGCTAGCCCTGGCTCCTCTTGCTTTTGCAATGTAGTGGATTCTATCTAAGTGCGTGCGGTGCTCTTACTATGGTAATTAGACTTATATGAAGCTTTATATATACTGCAGTGTTATTAGTAATAGCGATGTGAGTTAGCTAGGATGAAGGAGACGTGGGTAATAGATACTAGATACTTACTTTCTAATTAGTCCATTCTAGTAATGCACGCCTTCCTCTTCTGGGCTTTTAGGTATTTGCTATAGTCTAATATCTATCTAGCCCTTATTTCTTCTTCTACCACTCTTATTATTAAGAGAAATATCGTCTTAGGCTTGTGGGAGATAACCTTATAACCACTATACGCTTCTTACTTGTAACACTCTTGGCCCTACCTATATTCTAATTTCCCTTTGGGCTATTATTATAATGGAGATACTAAAGCAATTTATAACTCTAGCTCGGCCGCTCTTGGACAGCTTTGATATTATAAAATACTTAGAGTTATTAAATATCGCGAACGTTGCTACTAGAGTATTCCGTTTTTTGCTAGTATTTAAATTTAAGAGGCCGTTTTACGAATAATTTCCTGAGGATATACTTGCTAGTTATTATAATCTCTATCGCGACGCTATTAGAGATGAGGGAAAAATATATTTTACTACCAAGATTAACGGCGATAGAATCGTTAGTATTATGAGCATAACTCTACTTTTAAACTCGGAATTAAGGGGATACTATCTACTAGATGGTAATTGTTACCTTAGCATCTAATGACAAGAGTGCGCTACTTACAGTAGCTTAGATCTTGAAAAGAAGGGAGAAATGCGTGCGAACGAAAAACAAGACTAAAGCGATAAGGGTATGAGAATGTATAAAGAGGCCACTAAGCAGGCTAAAGAAGTGTATGGCATTATATTCCTTATATTTTACTCTTCTTACTATCTTAATAGATTCTTCTCTAGTAAATTGAAACTTGACACTATAGCAATAGATCTAGATTATTGGCAATAGGGGTTTAGTAAACGCTTTCTAGAAATCGCTAAGCGTATTGCAATATATAAAGATGTTCCACTCGGCGTAAATGCTGTAGATGGTAGGGAATCTTTCTATATAAATCTCGATTTCAAGCAAGAGAAAAAACTTGAGATACCACTATATAAAAACTGCTACGCAATTTCTACTTACCTTTGCGCCTTTTATCCATAAGGCCAAGCCAATCTTAGGAGATGGGATAATAAGCAATAGTATAATTAGCAAGAGACTATTCTATTTCTATTAATTAAGTGTCAATGCGTTAACTATATTAGCTTCAGCCTGTTATCGGTTATATTAAGGATAGATAAAGGGGTATCAGTAACCCACCCACCTTATATATATATATAGCCTCATTTTTCTTCGTAGATTAATCTGTACACAAGTTTTCCAAATCAACAATTTTAAAATCGGAGGAATATTTAGGTAGGGTGGGATATTCAATCTGGACGGTAGTAGGGATAGGGCAATTATATTTCGCAGAAGCATTGTGCCCTATAGTATTGTACCCCATAGCATTATGCCCTATAGTATTGTACCCCACAGCATTGTGCCCCGTAGTATTGTGCCTAGCGTCATTGCCATCGCTTGTAGTCTATCTTGTAGAGATCCCACGCTAAAGATAACGAAGCCAACAAAACAACCGTAGACGATAAATAGGAGGTCTGTAAAATTCTAGAGGAAAGAATGACCGAGTTAGGGCTTAAATATAAGGTAGCTTAGATGCCTACCTAGGTTTATAAAAGCGGGCTTTTGAATGCTAAATATGCCCTTAAGTCTTACCAAAAACGCGTCCAGTACGCTAAAGTTGAATAACAGATGCACTCTTCTGCGGAGGTGACCAAAGTGAAGACCAGAGCTGCTATGTGGAAGGGATGGGACTAATAGCTTAGGCGATTCTTGTATTTTGGGTAGTAGATCTTTTACTTAGAAATCTATTTCTAGTTAAACTCTTGTTTTTTAGCTGATACTACAGTCGGCACCAAAATGATGTGAACACTGTGTATGGGCGGAACGCCAAATATTGCCTACTACTAAAATCCTTATAGAAATCGATGAATTGTATTTAGTAATAAACTAAATAATATTGGAATAAATAAATAAGAATATGGAATCTAACTACGACGAATATAGGCCTATATTAGTACGGAATCTAAAGTAATTGCTATAGAGACCGACTAAAAGCGGAATAAAGTAAGTCTACTTATGTAAGCAGGAAATGCGTGTAGACGTATATAGAGGACTTCTAGAGCCATCGTTATTCAGTTTACTATATTATGGTTTGTTGTCTTCTAATTAAGGTTGCGAGTTAAATTAAACTCCGACTTGATTATAATGAGATAATTACTAATATAGCAAAAGCTTTAAAGGTATCGAGAAACTCGGTTTATAAGCTCCAATTAAATTTTAACCTTTAGGGTTAACTGTACGCGCCACCTAGTATTAAGCTAGGTAGACTAAGTACTCTACTAGAGTACTAGAAGCTGGTATAAGGCCTTGGCATAGTGTTAAGTATTTACTAACGTTGTTATCTAGAGACTGCTTGAGTTCCTTAATGGCAAACCTACCGTATATCTTGATAAGATGCAAGACTTTCTGTTTGACAAATTTAATATCTAAACCTCGCCCTCTACTATCCGCCGTATCCTCTAAGCCGCTTGCTGGTCTAGAAAGGCAGCCTCTAAGCATACTGCTTAACGTAGCGCACCGCTCCGCAGTGTGTGGCAGGGTAGGTAGAAATAGTAGTTAGCTAATTAGCTTGTATTCCTTAATAAGTCTGCTATAAATAAAAGGACTAGTAATAGGAAACAAGGCTAGGCACTAATAGGGATAGATTATAAGGTATTGGTGCCATTTAGAAGATCTAAAAGATGGAGTGTTCTACCAGCATTAATAGTTAAGGGCTATATAAGCTATATTATCTTTCAAGGAGCTATTACTGCTGCGCTTTTTAAAGATTTTATAAAGTACTAGGTGTTACTAAATTGTACATTATATCTAGGACCACGATTAATTATTGTACTGGATAATATATTTATCCATAAATTAGCACGTCTTTAAGAGCTCTGCAAACGTTTAGGTATTATACTAGAGTTTCTACTACTATACTTACCAGATTTTAATCCTATTAAGGCAATATTTAAGGATCTAAAGGCTTGGATTAAGAGGAACTATATACTAGTATCTAGGTTTAAGAGCTTTAATAACTTCTTAGAGTTTGCAATTAGTTAAGCATATAGAATATATGCAAAGGCGCACTTTAGAAAGGCAGGATATATTATAGATTAATAGCGATATTTGGCGTTCCGTCCGTGTATAGTATTTACATTATTTCGGTGCTAACTGTATCCCACTAATTATCTTATATATGGCACTGAAGCTAGAAGCCTAACCTAATAACAGTATAAAACCTATAAGAACAACCACTATAATCTATATTCCTTACTCCTGCCGTTAAGCAACACTTATTAGGTCTTTATGTTTAGCGCTGCTTATCTATACCTTATTGCCTTCTTTTCCTTAGCGTTGCTTGTTTCCGCCTCGTTACCTTCTTTTTCTTTAGCATTATTAGTCCTGCTAGTCGCCTTATTCCTTTTTCAGGAAATATATTCATATAATACTGCTTATATAAGAGTCGCGTTCTTCCTAGAAACTATCTTCCGAGGTTATTCCACGTTATGCCTTGTTTCTTACGTATGTTTATAAGGCGTTTCTCTTTCTTGGCTGTTTATTCTTCCTTAGCTGTCCATGTTTCTTTAGGCTTGGGCCTTAGAATCTTATAACGGCTCTTATATCCCTATAGTGTTCTACCTATAAAATGTTCTATAATTTTCCCCTATATATCCTTATTAAGTTTTTTATCACATAAACGTATAAGGAGGGCATTATTATTGGCTGTCTATGGCGCCTTCTGGGCCTATAAGATTTTATTCACAACTTCAATCTTAACAGAGTATTAGTAAAGTTTAAACAAAAGTAGAGGATGAGGCTGTATACTATCTAAAAAGGGGGACCTACTGGTAATATACGCCAAAACCCTAAAAGTAAGTCTAATATGCCAAAAGTTTGGTTATTCTATTTAAGTCTAAGATGTAAGCAAGATGTCTTAGTAGAATAAGGTATAAAACGTATATATTCCCACACGTCTCCTATATATTAGCTAGCGAATGTAGTACCCATTTAGTAATGTTTATGTATAAGTAACCGCGCTGCTGCCTTAAATAGTACGCGATTGCATAGTTTTCAGGCGTCTATATTCTATGCACTCCAGCATTAATAAAAAGTTCGTTATATTTCCTTTAATAATAGAGTGCATATCTTCTAAGCTTAGAAGTAATCCTTTCCCATCCGTTATTCCCCTTAAAGGTTATATTTATTAATTATAACAAGTTATTAGGCGTCCACTTTAAAGTTCTTTAAAGGACTATTACATGCTTACTATTAGCGGTTAGTAATAGGTTTGGTTACTAAATAGTTTATTATACTAAGCTAATCTATACTAAACTGTCGGCGCTGAACTGGCGGAAACTATTAACACTAAACCAGCTGGCGCTAAATTGGCCAACGCTAGGTGTGCTAGTGCTGGTAGTAATAACGCGGGCTAATGGATTAATTGCTAGATATCCATCTATGGTTGAATTTTTAGAAGGAAAGGAGGGAGTAGTAGGGAGAGGTATAGGGACATTTGGTAGGAATATACCTATTTAACAGAGCACTAAGCGGCTAACAAACACAATAACGCCACTAGTACGGCTTCCCCCTACTATATAAGCACTACAATTTCAAGAATTTTGGTGCAAGAGGACGCGAATTTACATTATAGTGCAAGGGGACTTATTTAAAGACGGTAGAGAATTCAAATTTAATTATATACTAAAATCTCAATACTCTCTAAGCTAGATATAAATAACTACTGTTAAGGTTCTATACTGGGTAGATATAGCCTCTAAAAGATAGCTCTCTATGCGCCTTCCTTCCTAATATACTTCTTTAAGCTTTTAAGACTCTCTTAGATTAGTCTCTATAATTTAATTAGAACAGATATAGAATGGGAGATATTAAACATACCTAGAATATAATTGCGTTAGGGCGTTTATGCATTATTTCTAAGAATAAAGGTGAATAGATAATATCCCATATTTTAGGCACTGTAGTTACTTTAGTTCTTCTCTAAAGAAGATAAAGAAATTCCTATTTAGACTTAGGGAAGAGACTAATTAAGTTATAGGTAAGTGTATACACAGTCTCCCTATTTACGTAAATGAGGAGAATCTTATACATTATAGCTTCTTCTGTTGGTATACGGTGCCGGTCTTGCTGCTTTGGTGGCTTTTGCTAGTTTTTTAGGCCTTTATTAAGTTGACTACACGGTAGACCAGTACCTAGATGCACGTTGTATAGCTTTAAAGGTGCCTTTTACTGGCCTTGCAGGCCTTTGAGTTGGTAAGTGCCGGAACGCAAGGAGGTTTTAAGTTTTGTAGTTAATCTAGAATGAATTTCTAATATAATTAAAGACGCCATGTTAATAGATGGCGAGGCGCTCGCTCTCTAGCGAAGCTTAGTAATTAATGCGCCGTATTTAGAATCTCGATTTCAACAGAGAGTTGCTGCTAAATCGCTAGTAATGGTTATAAAAGGCAGCCAAGTATACCGCTTTAAGGCATCGACGGCCGATATAGTCCAGCGAATTACGGCTTTAAAGACCGAGCTAGTTATTAAAGGAGTGACGCGGCCGCAAATAGCTAGCAGAAACAGGGTAGGCTAGGAAGTAGCTTAAGAGGAGCGGTAAAAATAGTAAAGCTGGGGCAGTGACGAATAAAAGCTGTAGAAGGAGCGTTAAGGCAACTAGATAAAGGCAATTGTGCATTCTAGTATAACGGGGTAGGATTAGCTCTATATATTACTTATCTCTATCCTACACCCTTAAGATCCAAAGTATTTTAGGTTTATTAAGGCGTTCTAGCCTTTAATTTTTGCGGACGCATATTATATTATTAAAAGAAAATTGACGGGACTTCCGGACTTTATAGTAGGTAAGATATATCCAATTAACCTAGGAGATGGCTACATATCCTTACTTTAATTAGCTACTTAATTTTCTATTATAGATCTTTAGAGGAGCACAAGTCATTAAGGGGATAACGAGGCGAGGGGGCCAATGCACGCCAAGCTAAAGTTGTAGGGGGGTTTTGTTGCGATTGTAACGAAACCCCCCTATAACATTTCCTGCTTCTTTTATTCTTACGCCCTACTACTTTCTCTTATTAGTTAAACGACCTAGTGGGCCTTGTAATACTTATGTCTTAGTAGTAGGGTAATAAGACGCTTGTTAGCGCTAAGGTAATTCTATTTCGCGGTCCTCTCTTACCCAAAGCTAATTTACTATAGGAAGGTAAAGTAGTCCTTTCTAATACATTCTTGCAGCTAGCTTACGCCGTTAATTCTTATTCTTCCATAGGTTTACCTCTAATACTCCTTTCTTAAGGTATTGCTTACGTATAATAGTCATTGTTAAATAAGCTTGAGCGTATTTCGCAATGCCTACGCTCTATTAGCGAAGCTAAAGGAATCAAAATTCTTAATAGGGCGGCAGTGAACTTTCTAGAAGCTTTCTCCGTTGGACATACTAATTAAAGAGAGGCGCTTAGCTTAAATAATACTTTGGCAATCCTAGGAGTTTAAAAGACCCTAGCAATTTTAATAACCCCAAAAGCTCTAGCAGCTTTAGCGACTTTAATAGCTCCAGAGACTCTAGAGACTCTATATAACTTTTACTTATTATTCCAAGTTACCAAAATCCCACTTTCTAATAGAAGCCCAACCCCGCTTTACTAAGGTGGAGAAGTAAAAACTAAGACCTTGTCGCTAACAGCTATAGAGCAACTTGTTACTGTTAGCACAAAAATTTTAATCTAAAAGGCCAACAACTTGACGGAGTTCCTATCACTTTATAATCTAGACTAGGGCGGATCACTTAAAGCCCTCTAGGGACTATATACTCCACTAGTAGAAGATAATAATAAGGCTATTATCTATAACCTAGCTAATAATCTTAAGGCAAACAAAAATATAGTTGGCCGTAGGTTAATGAAATCCATTCTATCTAAGAGGATAGATATTAAGGTAAAGCGATTAAACCAGACAAATAAAAAGCTTAGGAACGGCGAGAACCTTAGAAGTATAGCATAGAAGACAATCTATCCTCTTAAAGGAGATGTCTTAAAGGTAAACAATATTACTAGCTAGAAATAGAATCGTTTTAAACCTAAAGTACTTATTGGTCTTGGTAATATAGAGTGTAATATAAAGTTAGTTTCCTCTTATTTTTCTATTAAATTAGTAACTAACTCCTAATAGTATTAAAAGATATATGGCACTAGAAGAGTTCGACGCATTTATTACTTAGATAGAAACGCAACCGCGATATAAAGAATAGAAGAAATTATCTCCTTTAGCGAAGGCGCTAAAGGAGGTATATACTAAGCGTATTAATACTAGCTTTATAAACCAACCCAAAACCGGCAACGCCTTTTAGAACTTTAATGGAACAAAAAGGCTAGCGGATATCAAGCACTCCAAACAAAAGCGCACTAGATTAGAGAGTTTTTCTAGAATAAATAGTTTGCAAACTATATTTTATCAGAACTCCAATTAAAAAAGCTTGGTTGTAATATAGCGAGGGCCGCTACCTAGTATAGGGGAGGAGAGCATGCCTATTAAACACTTTCGGAACTATCCCAATACGTACTAGGACCTTTAGATAGTCCCCTTTAAATTATTTAATCTATACTAGAACCTTTAGACAATTCCTTCTAAGTTCTTTAAAGCCCTTTCCAATATATACTAGGACCTTTAGCTAATACCTTCCGAATTCTTTAAGACCTTTTCTAATATATACTGGGACCTTTAGCCAATCCCCCCTATATTCTTTGCGGACCATCCTAAGATGCATAATGGGTTTTAAATTATATAACACTATAACTAGTGCGACAGCGATAGACAACTAAGTTAATTGCTACGCTATAGTTTCCGGTATACAGTATAACCGTCACTCTAGCTTGCAGGGCCCACCACATTCCAGTATTCTTAGCGTGGTATACCCCAAACTTTTAGCATATTAGTCTAACTCTCAATCCACCATAGCTACTGCGAGGTAGTAACTGAACGGACCTATATTAATAGATAAGCAATTCCACCCCCACACCCTTTAAAGATTTAAGGTATGTTGTATAAAGCACCTAACATCTTACCGCTCTTAAGTTTAAAGGGTTTATAGCCTGTTAAAACTTTAAATTTTGGCAATCTATTACCTAAGCCCAACGGCCTAATAGCTAATATCACTACAGCCTTATTTGCACTCTATACGGGCATATGCGGACGGGGACTCTGTAGGTTGTTATATAGTACTAAATCCGACTTTTCAAGTAAAACAGTGCTAGAGGTTATATTTAGGATTATAGTAGCAATAGCTCTGGCTTTCTAATTTATATTTATTAGTATACTATTGCATCTCCTAGCGTTTGTACTAACCTCTAAGTATAGAGTAATATATTTATCTGTTGTAGTTATGGTAGGTAAAGTGTAGAGGGGTACATTGAATATCTATAAAGAGGAATATTCTTAGTTCTATATTGCTATATAGGCTTTTAAATTATCTATATCTTTGCTATCAATGCTAGGGGCTATATATAGCCTAGACATTGTTAAGTTGAAGGTATAAGTAGCGGATATATTTAGTGAATAAAAAGCCATTTGGTGGGGCTGATTTTCTTAATAGGGCTGATTTCCGGTTAGGTAGGGCCTATATAATACAGCCTATTTCTAAGAAACGTTATAGTACTAATACGCGCCTAAACATCAACGCATCTATGGAAGAGATATAGGTGACTTATAGAAATCGCCTTAATATTTATTAGTAAAGAGAACGTGCTATAGACCATAGATAAATATATCTCCTCTAGTCCTGTATAAAGAGGCCACTGGAGACCTCTACTCTTATTATTATTACTCCAACCTTACCTAGCGCTTTTATCTCAAGAATTACACTGCGATAAGGCTGCCAGAAATTAAGATTAACAATTTGGTTTTTAGACCAAGATATAGTTCTATCTCTCCTTAAGATTTCCTGTGGGGCTTCTATAAACCTAGTACTAGTCTTAAGAATGTTTAGATAAAAGATACTATATACCCTTTATATTAATCTAATAATTTTATAGGTTAAAGATATTTTTGCCCTCTAATGGTTTGTTAGTTAGACGTATAGTATTCTTAAATAATATTATGTTTATAAAAGGCGGGCCGGAAATGATGGAACAGGTGGAACGTAAGGTAGAGGATAGGAATGATTAGTTTTAGATAAAAGACACTCCTTCTTCTTAAAAATTCTTTAAATAGGTCTCCTTTAATAACGAACTTAAAGCAAGCTAAGGTAAATATTATAAATAATATAGCTTTTTATAAGTTAACAGTTTTATAGGCCTTAGATATAATTGGTTTCTACCCTACCTTAAGTATTTCCCCCCTATACGGGATACAATTTACCCTACTAGGGAGTTTTCTTTTAAATGGGTTGCAGAAGCAAGGCAAAGTGCTATTAGATGTAGTTGAAAAGATAGAAAACGGAGAGGAAGTTATAGAGTAGGTAAATCGTAAGCTGCAGCGTCGTAAGGACGAAGACTTAGCCGGGCAGTTTTTGTCTTTAAGTGTTACCTAGCCAATGCAGAAGCTACCTTTATAAGGAGGGCGTCTCTCCGTCTAGTAAGAACTCTTCCTTCCGTAAATAGCATAGCAAAGAATTGCATTGTTATATGACGTTTTCGCATCTATATACAAATTTGTGGCGTAAGCCGCACCTCTCTATACTTCCAATGGGCTATATTCTGCAAGTATACTCATAGCAGCCCTTCCATGTTATTTAGCGACCCCGAGTTAGATTGAATCCTTTACCGATCTTCACCACCTATAGCATAAGGTGGGAACTTCTTCGCACGTAAGCGTATAGAGCAAGTGGCACCTTCTTATGTTTATGCGGTCTAGTGATTTGGATTTAGGCTGCCTTTACGCGCAGCACTTTGCATTTTATACCGTTTACAGCCTAACTTGGATCTATGCACACCCTTATTACTCCAATAAGAATTATTATATAGTTCGGCCTTATTAATATGCATATATGGCCTCTACTTGGCTTTTTACCGACTAATATATAAATAGACCATTAAAGACCTCTAAAGACCTCTAAATGCCTCTAAATATCTCCAAATATCTCTAAAGGCCAGTAACCACAATATACCTACTAGAGGCAAGTAGTACGTAATCCGCCCCCTCTATATCTTTAACGATCTAAATACTACTTATAGGTATCAGTTCTTATAATAGATAAGTCCAATATAGGCTAAAGTTAAGTATATTAGGTTCCAAAGGAGGGGGAATAAATTTCCGAGGATGATATAAATGGGGTTATCTCCTTTAAGGGATAGAAAGAAGAACGTTTAAGGAAAGTAAAAGTGAGTAATTGCCTATATAATAGGTAACCAGGTCCCTAATATCTTAAAGATTTATAAAATCTTCGGCATTATATATATTGCGCCTAGTATTAGCCGGCTTAGATAAGTTCTAAAGGAACTACCCCACCTAAAAGAGATTAGAATTCTGAGTTTTTTATTATATAATTGCTTGCGAATCGGACTCCGATTTTTGTGTATACTATAGCAGATTTTCGCACTTTAGGCTAATAACTGATGTAGGGTCCTAGAAGAGATCGTATAAAAGTATAATACAAAGTTTTATAAGGCTTGCCAAGAACTGCAAGGACCGTGCGGCGCTAACTATTTATAATAGGGCGGGCAGTGTAAGCACCAAAAACCTAGAACTGGGTGGAACCCTATAGAAACAAGACTAAAAACTAGGTCCTAATTAGCTTAGGCTTACTTAATTTTACACTACTATAGCTTATATTCGCTTAGTCATAGCTCAGTTTAAAATCCTATATACTCAGGTTTAAAAGTAGAAATGTAGTATAGAGGCAAATCTAAAGAACCCTAGCCTTAGAGCCTTATTACAATAGTAGGAAGTTATTACTAGCTTTATGCCTACTGTCGCGCGCAAATTTATGCAAGGTTGCTACCCTAGTTGGTACTTCTAATTAAAGCAATTACCGATTTTGGCTAGTGCGAAACGACCCTGCATGTCCTATATAATCATCGCTGTGTAATTTACTTATATTATCTAGTAAGCCAAGCTTGTGGCTAGTAGGCCTATAGCTATATAGAGACTTAGTAAGCGGGCCGATCTTAGCCCTGTAGCCTTGCGATTTAACTTAACCTTAGCTATACCTCTGGTTAACCAACTTAACTCTCTAAAAACAGCTACAGAATTCGCCACCTTATAAGGGTATAGCCAGAGCGGGTCGGCCGCCCTCCCTACTTATAGTGGCAATATTTAGTGCAAATCACTTTAATTACCGTTAGATATTACTTATACGCATAATTATATAGCCTAATCTATTCTGCATTTCTACTGGCTTTTCTCTGCTGCTATAAGCCCGAAAAACAGTCTTTGCTAGCTCTATTTCCTCAATATCTTATTTAGGCTACACTAGACATAAACTTATAAGTAATAATATTATATATAGATGCTAAGGGTTAAGGACCTCTTCCTATAGCTAGAAGTATTTTTCTGTTAGTAAAATAGCCTTGTTATTACGGCCTTAGGCTTTAAATATAAATGCGAGATTGGCTATACTAGTTAGCGTATTTAGATACTTCTCCCTAAGCATTCTTAAGCTCGTCTCTATTACTTGCACCTCTAGCTCTTTAGCCTCCTTCTATCGCCCTTAATTCTAAAACATTGACGCTAGGTTGGCTATGCTAACTAGCGTATCTAGATGCTCCTCCCTAAGCACCCTTAAGCTTGTCTCTATTACTTGCACATCTAGCTCTTTGGCCTCCTTCCACCGCCCTTAATTCCTGTATATTAACGCTAGGTTGGCTATACTAGTTAGTGTGGAAGGATGCTCCTCCCTAAACACCCTCTTTCTTGTCTCTATTACTTGTACCTCTAGCTCTTCGGCCTCCTTCTACCGCCCTTGATTCCTGTACGTCGACGCCAAGTTGCCCATGCTGGTCAGTGTGGAAGGATGCTCCTCCTTAAGCACCCTCAAGCTTATCTCTATCTCTTTGGCCTCCTTTTACCGCCCTTATACTCCTGTATATTGACGCTAGGTTGCCTATGCTAACTAGCGTATTTAGATGCTCCTCCCTAAGCACCCTCAAGCTTGTCTCTATTACTTACACCTCTAGCTCTTTGGCCTCCTTCTATCGCCCTTAATTCCAAAACATTAACGCCAGGTTGGCTATACTGACTAGCGTATCTAGATGCTCCTCCCTAAGCACCCTTAAGCTCGTCTCTATTACTTATACCTTTAGCTCTTCGGCCTCCTTCTACCGCCCTTAATTCCTATACGTTAACGCTAAGTTGCCCATACTAGTTAGTATATCTGGATGCTCCTCCCTAAGCACCCTCTTAAACGTCTCTATTACTTGCACGTCTAGCTCTTTGGCCTCCTTCCACCGCCCTTAATTCCTATACGTCAACGCTAGGTTGCCTATGCTAGTTAGCGTAGAAGGATACTCCTCCCTAAGCACCCTTAAGCTTGTCTCTATTACTTATACCTCTAGCTCTTTAGCCTCCTTCTACTACCCTTAATTCCTATACGTTGACGCCAGGTTGGCCATACTAGTTAGCGTAGAAGGATGCTCCTCCCTAAGCACCCTTTTAAACGTCTCCATTACTTGCACCTCTTACTCTTTGGCCTTCTTCCACCGCCCTTAATTCCTGTACGTTGACGCTAGGTTGCCTATACTAACTAGCGTATCTAGATGCTCCTCCCTAAGTACCCTCTTAAACATCTCCATTACTTGCACCTCTAGCTCTTTGGCCTCCTTCTACCGCCCTTAGCTCCTATACGTTGACGCTAGGTTGCCTATGCTAACCAGCGTATCTAAATGCTCCTCCCTAAGCACCCTTGAGTATATCTTTAGTTCTTTAGCTTAAAGCTTTTCGGCCTCCTTCTACCGCCCTTAATTTATATACGTCGACGCCAGGTTGGCTATACTGGTTAGCGTGGAAGGATACTCCTCCCTAAGCACTCTTTTTCTTGTCTCCATTACTTGCACCTCTAGCTCTTTGGCTTCCTTCTACCGCCCTTAGCTCCTGTACGTTAACGCTAGGTTGCCTATGCTAACTAGTATATCTAAATGCTCCTCCTTAAGCACCCTTAAGTATATCTTTAGTTCTTTAGCTTAAAGCTTTTTAGCCTCCTTCCACTGCCCTTAATTTATATACGTCGACGCCAGGTTAGCTATGCTAGTTAGCGTAGAAGGATACTCCTCCCTAAGCACTCTTAAGCTCGTCTCTATTACTTGCATCTCCTGCTCTTCGGCCTCCTTCTACCGCCCTTAATTCCCATACGTCGACGCTAGGTTAGCCATGCTGGTTAGCGTAGAAGGATGCTCCTCCCTAAGCACCCTTAAGCTCGTCTCCATCACTTACACCTCTTGCTCTTTGGCCTTCTTCTACCGCCCTTGATTTCTGTACGTTAACGCTAAGTTACTTATACTGGTCAGCGTGTCTAGATACTCCTCCCTAAGCACCCTTAAGCTTATCTCTATTACTTACACCTCTAGCTCTTTGGCCTCCTTCCACCGCCCTTAATTCCTGTACGTCGATGCTAGGTTATTGATGCTGATTAGCATGTCTAAATGCTCCTCCCTAAGCACCTTCTTTCTTATCTCCATTACTTGCACGTCTAGCTCTTCGGCCTCCTTCCACCGCCCTTAATTCCTATACGTCAACACCAGGTTGGCTATACTGGTTAGTATAGAAGGATGCTCTGCCCTAAGCACCCTCTTTCTTGTCTCTGTTACTTAAATAAGTAGCTCTTTAGCCTCCTTCTAATATCCTCCCTTATAAACCACTAATGAAAAATTGTTAGTGTTATCTAAATCCTCTAACTAACTTGTCTCCTGTGCGGCGCTATACTTTTTACATGCTCTTATATATGGGAGCAGCTGCCGCCGGAATATATAATCCTCGGCAAGATATCTCTAGCTAATTGATAACGATAGTAATACTGTCGTGGTGTATAGCTAATGTGGCCAAGCAGAACTAGGTATATAGTCCTAAGCCTAGAAATAAACCAAAACGTATATAGAATAATATCGCCTACTATAATCTTGTGTGACCAATAAAAAAGAAAGTAGTATTAAAAGTCCTTATCTAAACAGGAATGGGTCCCAAATACCATCTTTATCAAGTTTTAATAGCTCTGAGATTTTGGCGTAGTAATCGAAACTATACTAGGCCTCTAGATTGTTGCTTAGGCGTCGACTCTCTGCTATATACTTAAATATTCCTTCCATAACGCCTTTATTGTGGAAGAATATGGACAGGTTAAGGATTTCTAGTATAGCTTTTATATTTTAAGATCTCTTTAAACCTTCTTTCTCTTTAGCAAAGCCTTTTAACGCGTTATATAAGATATCCTATACTGTATATACAGCTTGATTATACCTTGACGCTCCTTTAAATATGCAGTCTTTTATTATTTCTTCCTGGTGGTTGCGAAATGTATTAATATAGTCGTTAAGATGGCATCGGCCCATATAGATAGAGGCTCCCGCTATGTCGATTGCTAGAGGGAGAAAGCCAAGTATTTCTACTATAGGCTTTGCTGGTTGGCGTAGTTCCTTGTCCATTTCTTTATTCTTAAGCCGTGCGGCTCTTAAAAGTAGTGTAATAGCATCCTCGCTTTCCATTTCGGTGACTTTAGAAACGGCGTTTTGTGGAAGAGTTAGGCCTAGAGCAGGATCTCTACTTGTGTATAAGATGTTCCCGCGGCCGCCACTAGGGATAAGACTATATAGGTTTTTAGTACTCTCGCAGTTATCGAACAAAAGCAGCCATTCTTGATTTGAATTTAACAACCATCGGAGGACGACTTAGGTGTAGTTATTTTTGCCTAAATTACCTAAATTGTTTTCGGTCGCAATGCCCTTGTAACTCTATTTAATTATAAGTTTACTGCTTGCGTTAATCTAAAAGATGCGCTCGAATCTACTTAACATTAGTAATCCCCTATTATAGGCGGCGGCAACTTACCTGTCCTAATATTCCTTGGCAAATTGCAATGCAATTTATGTCTTTCTAGCTCCTCCTAATCTATATAAGAGGTATTCTCTTCTTAGAGTTAAGCTATATGGTCTGACTAAGAAGAAGACTTCTAGAGTCCCTATTATATTCTTGCGCCCGGTAAATATTGAACTTGGCGTCGGTTGTGGTCGCATCTATACCAGCTAAGGTAAATTTGGAATTCGTAGAACACCACCTTCGGAATTTTAGAAGATTAATAGACGCTAGAATAGGACTATAGTAACTAATAAATGCCTCCTAGGGTCACCCTAGTGTTCTTTAGGTTGTATAGTATATCCACAATCTTATCTATAGCTTTTGAAACCGAGACCTCTGCTATATATGCTTTTGTGTGCTCTGTTAACATTCCTATTTTCTCCTATTCTTCTAATAAGATACCCTTAGCGCTATAAGCTACGTTAAAGCGGAAGTAGAACTTTTTAAGGTCTTTAAATTTTGCGCTTAAGCCGTTTGCTACGTCCTTATAGTTAGTGGCGATATTTTTAAGTATAGCTATTAGCTTTGTAGGTAGGACTTTCTAAAAAGCGTCTGGTTTTACTAAGCCGATCGTTCCTAAATGGCCAGTTCCGATACTAATAAGACAGTATACTAGCCTATTATTACTGAAAATGTTTCTTGCCTCCTCTAACACCTGGTTTGCCGGATTGTTACATCCAAGCCTGCCATTAATAAACTCTTCTTTGGCTTGGCCTTCCTCGCTAATAGCAATCCGCTTAAAAAAAGTAGGGGCCGCGGTGGTGGCGCGAGCTGCTTCCTAAATCCTACAGTTTGCGCTTACAAGTATTCTAACAGGATAAGTCCTAAATAGTCGCGGATACGCTATACTATTGGCAGGAACCGTATAGACAAAGGCCTTTCCCTTACTCGACTTGTTGGATGGATTAAGTATTAGCTCCCCTAGGCCTTTCTTTAAAACAACCTCTTGCACCTTATTCTTAAGCGTAGTAGCTTTAAATACCCTATCCTAGCCTAGCCACTTCTTATTATCCTTTGAAAATATAGCATATGCGAGGACGTTATAGGTTTAAAGAGCTTTGTCCGTAGTTATCTGTAATTAACTGAGTATAAGTGCGATAAGACTAATTAGATATTTATAAGTATAAAGTCCGCCTAATTTAGATACATTACTAAAAGGATAAAGCACTTACCCTTCTGTACTAGTTCCCCCAATAAGGTAGAAGTAGTCATAGGGTTGTGGGATCTTAGCAAGGTTTAAATTATATTAAACGCAACGCATAATCTCGTCTAGAATTAACAACTCTAATACCCTACAAATGCCTCTACCATCTAGGTAGTATTAATTAAGCCTATATTTAGAGCATACCCTTCTATTAACCTAGAGCTAGTAAGTTGATCGCTTCGTCAGCGGTAGGCGAAGCATGCTGTTCCATAACAGTATATCCTAGCGGCGAATGTATTTGCTGATATAGCGTACAAGGCAGCTGAGTGGGCGTTAGAAGAGGAGAGAGGGTCCTTTATTATAGGCTAAGGGAAGGCTAATCATGGCGCAAGACTAGGTAGGCGCTTTAGCTTACGCCCGCGATCTTTTACTATAGAAGTAGGCACATATAAGTAACCCCATATATGCCTACTTCTACTTTAACCGCTGCGAGTTTATACAAAGGTATATACCTATACTATGTTAAAGATGTTTGGATTATAATGTTAAAGGATTATAGAGGTAAAAGCCCAAACCTAGTACAAATGCGGAATGGGTTAAGCTGCGTAAATATACTAACAAGTAATATCTAACGGTAATCAGAGTAATTTGGCACTAGACGTCGCCACTATAAATAAGGAGGGTGGCTAACCCGCACCAGCCATACCCTTGTCGAGATGGCGTTTCCTAAATATTAGCGCGGTTAAAGCTATAATCCACTTTACAAAGGGGATAGGACGTTTACACCTAAGTAAACAACAAGCCGATCTTAATAAGCGAATACTTCTAAGGATCCCCTCTCCTACCTATACCTCCTAACCGACTATATTTTACGTTTCTGTGTCCTTCTATATCTAGCTTATATTACAACTCTAATAATACGCTTCGTTGCTCCCCTGGTCTTCAACCTATTAAGGGCTCGTTTAATAACTTTTTTTGACCTATTTACGCCCACCTATTCATCACCCAAAAATGACAAACAGGGCCTATATACGTAATACTAACCGGAGGATCAAATTGCCAATAGGTAGAAAGTGTCTATTTATTACCACAGGTGGATTCTTACCTGTTAGGCGGTCTTGGTAACTGAAATTAGGCGACATATAGGGCGTAGGTAGATTCTCGCGTCTACCGCGATTCTATCGCTTAATATAGTATAGACGGGCCCCTTTTGCCTACCTACGCCGCTAAACAGGCGAAATCTTACCTGCACCCTCCGTTCAACAAGGGGGCAGCATTTCGTCCACCTGCGCTAGCGTTTAGATTAATTCTATCTTGGTGTTTTTTAAATAATTCTTCCATTACGTGATTCCACCCGACTTCGACAATAAGGCCTTATATACTAGCCACAGTGACTACAGGCCTATGGGCGCTGCTGGGGCTCCTCTATATACTTATAGAAGCTGCAAATAACCTTTCTATAGCTAGTGGCAAGCGCTAGCAGCTTGTTGATCCTCTACGCAGTAAGGGAAAGACGGTAGAGCTATTATACGGTCCTCCGCTAGCGCTTAAAACGGTGACACGCCTTAACCAACAAATGTTTAAATTACTCCTTAATCGGCTTATTGACGACTACGGGCTGTATACGCAGGAAGGTATATTGGCGGAGCAGAAGCTAATAATGTTTATAGCTAGATATGGGGGTGGTTTAAGTAGAAAGTTTATGGCGTGGGAGTTCTAGTACTTAATGTCCTAGAAGGACTCTGTTTAATTAATCTAAGTGCTAAATTTAGGTTCTTACCGCCATTAATTGTATCACGATTATTAACCTTAATATCGGAGTTGTTGTCGGCTCTGCTTATACCTATATTCTATAACGAATTCTTATCAAGCGTATTATCAATTAATGCGGCGTAGTTGCCTTTAGCCATTTTACCAGCAAGTAAATACGTCAATTGCTTATAATAAGCCGGCCAATTATTCTTAAAAGGTTTTCTTCTAATGTATTAGTGAAAGTAGTTGTCTATAACCCCCTCCTTATCCGTCTATGGCAATAGAGTAACCTTATACTTGCCCTAACCTAAACACGCCCTCTTGTGGGCCAAGAACTTACGGAAAGCAGCCTTCTAATAATCGTACTTATTGGTTAACTGGTTAATTATAAGCTCCTGACCCAATTTGATCTTAATAAAGGCAATAGCGTCCACATAGTTAGTAGCCTTAAAAGTAGCACCGTTAGTCTCCTTGCCTTAATCCACCAGTACCCACAGGTAGGTTAAAAAGGCCTTATTTAAGGCTGGAAGCCATACTAATTAAGGCCTATTAGGATTATCCGCACCTATTATTACCTTTTTCTTCCGGACCCGTTTAGCTGGTAGCTTGGCAGCAATAGGCTCCTACCTATCTTTATCCCTTGTTATCTTCGTCCTCCCTTACTTCCTTGTCTGCCTTATCGCAGGCGCTAATATACTGGGCGCTAATACTAGCTCGGTAGGGGTGGTGGCGGCAGTAGGAGTAGTTAAATCGCATATATTAGGTGGGTCTAATATGGGTAAGGATTAAGCTATGGGTAAGGCAGTAGGGTTAGCGGAGCTGCCCTTAGTAGACATACCAAGCCCGGCTATTAGAAGGAGCAAGTATTTCACAAAGAAATTAAGTTTATTAGTAAGGGTCTAACTACGGGCTCTATCTAGGTGTTTTTCAGCGTCCATAAGCTTAGATACGGCTTATATAATCACAACTTACTACCTATCCTTAACCTGCCGATTATTCTACCAAACGAACGGCTCTTACCTGTTCGATATACACCCCTACTATAGCGCCCACTAGTTGCGCTTATAATCCTATAGATGGGCGCAGGTGGGCATAAAATAGGGGGTTGAACAGGTGGGCGCGAACAGGTCAAAAAAAGTTATTAAATAAGCCCTAAACCATAAGGGCTAACAGAAAATGGCGATCGTTCTCTTTATATTTAGTTCTTCTTCTCCTTTTTAAAGTCTTTTAGCGTAAGCTTTGTAGGCACTAGATATATTTAACTCTATACTTAGTTAGAAGATATATTTAGACAAAGGTCATTAACATACAAGCTGTTCTATAGTTGGTGGCCATAACGGCTACTCTATAGACGTGTAAAAGTACTATTTATTTTGCACGTTTAGAACACAGAATACTTTTACCCTAGCTATAGATCGTAACTCGTCTGCTTTTTTAAAAAGGGTCTTTATTCTTTTACGTAATATCTCTCATTTTTGCTTTGCTTTGGCTCCTTAAGCCTTTATATTAGAGTTTTGTATTTGCGATAAATCGAGAATAGTTCTAGATATACTACTAGAACACCTAACTCCACTCTTATTACCTATCTTTAAGTTAGTAGAATTAGTAGAATCCATAATGCTAGCAAAATCAAGGAAATTACTTAACTATTATTTATAATAATAAAAGTAAGTCTATTATTATAAAAAACCTATATATAACTATATTTAATTATAACTATTTATAAAACCTGAGTCTACTATTTATAAAACCTAAGTCTACTATTTATAATTTTAATAGCCAGTATATTTATTAAAATATATATAAAGAAAGTTCTAATACTTTAAAGTATATTTAATTGCTTATTATAAATTTTACTTTTCTATATTCTAATAAAGTAAAATTAATTTAAATCATATACTTCTCAACTGTTTTATAGGTTATTCTATCGGAAAAATAAACGAGTATTAATAAGTTTAACTTCAAGGAACTATAACACTAGAAAAGAGAAGGAGTTTAACTCACTTAGCCAGTGCTTAACACTATATAACAATAATAGCAAGCCTAGGATTCTGCTTATAACATTAGATTCTAGGCAATATATTTTTAAGCCAAAGTAGCTGCTAGCCTAAGAGAGAGTAACACAGTATAAGTGGACAAGGGGTTCTTAAGGAAAGGAAATTGTTATATGGCCTAATTAAATAGAACTTCTGTTAGCTAAGATCTTGTCTAGTATATTAGCGACTTAGTTAATCAAGGCACGAGCACGGTATCCAAAGCTAGAGAAAGGAAAGGAGAGCTATTTAAGGCGATCTATAGACATCTACCTATACTACCTACTTAATAATAGAGTAATGCTTGCGAATAGTACCATATAAAAACTAAGACAAGATACCCCTATATAAAATACCTCTATATCTCCCTTTTCTACTTTAATATTAGGTTGTAATAAGTAAGTAGTGGAGTATATTGGTTTTAAAATAAAACAGTAAGGAAATATAGAAATTATACAAAAAACACTTCCATATGCAATATACATAGGAATAAGAAATGGATTCCATAGATTAATACCACATTATAAAATAGAAAGTAAGAGTGCTAAAATACACTATAAGAAAAATGCGAGTATAGTACTAATAATTAAGCAACCTGCAGCTGTTTTATAAAGAAGTACAGCTAAAGCGTTATCTAAAGAAATAAGCTGGTTTATAGGATAAGAGGTTGATAAGCTATTTAA